>Ga0209467_1000186_pt1 | contig 114327 bp, 91 predicted proteins | sample Higcelwee11metaG_FD_187175 | JGI IMG/M metagenome (GOLD analysis project Ga0209467, IMG submission 187175) | Freshwater pond sediment microbial communities from the University of Edinburgh, under environmental carbon perturbations - High... | ecosystem: Environmental > Aquatic > Freshwater >...
AGTAAGCTTCAAAGATACAACACAGTCTGTTCTTATTGAAAGGCTGAAAAACTCAGCTGACAAGGTTGAATTGAGGAAGGTAACGCAGGTACTCGGGAATAGGGAGATAGCAGGCAAGATAGGTCTTTCTGACGAAGAAAAAAAGGTTGTTTACGATGCTACGGTGCGTTTTCTTAATTATCAGGATTCCTCCAAAGTTGATACACGTGAAGAAGGAAGATTTTACATTCACAGGCTGTGGAGGCTGGCAGTTCCCGCTCTGCTTCATAATCTGCATAATGAAAATATAAGAAAGAAAGAATTGGCGGCGAAGTGCCTGCTTTTTATGAAGAATGAAGAGATCGTGCAGAAAATAATCGAACTTGCCGATAAGGAGAAAGACCCGGTTATGAAGAAAAAGCTGATATTTGTTTTGAATAAAGTAGATAAAGTCGTAACCACGATCGTTCCTGATCGGAAGAGTATAGATGAAGCTGAATCTAAAGCTCTTTTTGATAAGCTTGTAAAGCCGGCTTTGATAAGGTTGGAAAATAAGAGAGAATAATTCTGTACATGATCAGAAAACTGTTATAAACCAGTAAACCAAAGGTAAAGTAAATATACTTAAAAGGGTAGTCAGGAACACATTTTTTGCTGCCAGTTCTGAGTCGCTTCCGAATTCGGCAGCCATTATTACAATAGTAGCCATACACGGAGTAGCAGTCTGAAGAATTACGACCGACTTTGCTGCGGCATCAATATTATACCCGAAAACATATTGGGAAAAATTGATGATCATCAGAAGAATGAAAGGGACAAAAACCATTTTGTTAAAACTCAAAATATAGATCTGTTTTTCTCTAAAAGTTCCTTTAATGCTGATCTTGCTGAGCATGATCCCGATATATATCATAGAAAGATATATCGTTGTTCCGCCAAGTCCGGTCATAGCTTTATCAATTACATAAGGCAGTTCAAGGTTTATTAGAAAAGCAATGATCCCGAGCACAAATGCGATAGTGTTAGGATTCATAAGATGTTTCATACTGTCCCAAAAGCCGATCTTATTACTTCTGTTGAATATTATTACGCCTATTGTCCAAAGAAGAGCTTCCACGGCTATGTGGTAGATAACTGCGTAAAGAAGGCCGCTTCCGCCGGGAAAGAGTGAATCGAGCAGAGGGTAGCCAAGAAAAGCAATGTTCCCGAAAGTCGTATGAATCCTGTGAACGGTATATGAGTGAACCGGAAGTTTAAGGATCTTTCCGGTAATAGTGCCTATCCAAAGCAGGATGAACATAGAAATAAAAGCAAAGATTATAACAAAGATTGAACTTTTAAGGACTTCTATAGAGAAATCGAACTTCGATAACGAGGTGAATATCATCAGAGGAAGCGTGATCTTCATTATAAGCTTGTTAAGTCCTATCGAAAAACTGTCTGCGAACATATTTATTTTCGCCGCGGAATATCCTATCAGCGCCAGGATACCGAGTATTGAGATCTGCTGTAAAATTATCTGGTTCTGCATCCCTCTCTCACTTTAATTGCGTGTAAATATAAAGAATATTTTGAAAAACCGAAATTAAATGTTAAATTATCTACGGAGGCCGAAAATGTTAAAATGGCATAACCTGACGCTGCTAATATTTTTCCTGACTTTAATTTCCTTTGCTCATGATTCAGAAAAAAGATTCTGTTCCCAATGCGAGAATGAAATAAAACAGGGAAAACCGTATTTAGTTTCCGGAGGCAAGAATTTTTGTGATCAGGAGTGCTATGAGAAGAGCCTTCCAAAGTGTTCAGTCTGCGGAAAGCCTGTAAAAAACGGATATATCCAGGGTTCTAAAAATTACTGCAGTGACGAATGTCTTCAAACAACATGGGGTAAATGCACAGCCTGCGGTAAGCGGGTAAACTCCGGAGTACATTTCGGAAGTAAAAGCGGTGATTTTTATTGCGTTGAATGTTCAAATAAACCATTATGCTTCGCATGCGGGCTGCCTAACGACTTCTCAATTTTAAAAGACGGCAGGAAAATCTGCGGAAAATGTAAAGCAAGCTCGGTTGTTTCATATAAACAAGCTATGGATATTATAAGAGAAGTCAGAAAGGCCATGAAGGAAAAGTTAAATATTTACACTGACAATGAAATAATATTTAAACTTGTGGATGATAAATATCTTAAGAGTAAATCAAATAATCAGAATCAGGAAATGGAGCTGGGTCTATTCTACCACGAACAGAGGATAAAAACAGAGACTTCGACAAAAAGCATTTACGGGTATGAGTTCGGAAAAAAGGTGAATACCACTCAGACAGATTCGTTCTACATTTATCTGCTTACGGACCTTCCAAAAGAGAAATTCTTAGAGGTAACCGCGCATGAACTGGCACATGACTGGATGGAAATGAAGTATCCCGGTATAACAGACCCTAAAATCACTGAAGGCTGGGCAGAGTACACAGCCTCACGCATCAACAGTCTATATGGGAATGAGCACCTAAATAAAAGGATACAGGAAAACACAAATCCTGTTTATGGAGAAGGTTACAGGTATATTTCAGGATATGTTGAGAAAAATAAAATTCAGGGATTGTATAAATATTTCAGCTCGATAAATAAAAATAAAAAGTGAAATCATCTAATTTTCTTTATTATCCAGCTCAATTAAATTTTTGTCGAACAGTGCTTTATCCCTTTTATCAGGAATGCGGTCGCTATATCTGACCTTGTAATAATGATCTTTTATATGTTTCAGCTTTTCATTCAGATTTATCCCGAATAATTTTGCGAACCATGAACCAAGAGTTTCGTTCCCGGGTAAATGGCCTGACATTTTCAATTTATCTTCGATCGCTTCCAGTTCGGGTATTTTTTTATACGGATTTGCAGTTTGAACCGAACCTGAATTTTCGTTCGGCTTTACATCTTTCAGTATTCTGTAAAATAGAAAAAGTCCGAGAGGGATCAGTGAGTATAAAAGTATATTTCTGAACAAGTCATTATTTTCTTTTTTGAACATGAACAGCTTATAGTAGCCGTATGAAACCAGATCGTAAATTCTGCTGAAAAAAGAGCTTTTACGACTGGAACTGATATCCGGCGGTGTGGTATCGAATTCGATCCAGGACCCGCTGTTGTCCCAAACATGTATCCAAGCATGCCTGTCTTTTTTACGGGCAATATATTTATTTTCAAGAGGACTGTATTCAGTAACCAGGTAGCCTGTGACATAACGCGAAGGATATCCCAGCCTACGGAAAACAAGACATGACAATGAAGCAAATAATTCGCAGTGACCTTTTTTAGCTGCAATAAAATTACTTAGCTTATCTCTGCCGCTCCAGTCTATATAGTCAAGTGAATACTCATAGTTCAGGATGAAATAATCACTCAGGGCAGTGAAAACATCTTTAACAGGCTTATCTCTTAGTTTGAGTGAATCTATAATTCTGTCAGTGATAAGTGTATCGGCTGCATTTACTTTCAGATCATGATCTTTCGTGCCGCCCAACAGATTTTCTGTCGAAGATCTGTCAATATAAGTTTTATAATCAACAAGGTACTGGGAATAAGCGGAAGTGACATTACCGAGCGAATTAAGTCTAATCCCGCCGATATTTATACCCGCGAAGTCATAAGTGCCGAAAGGCATCCTGATATCATCAGTTTTTCCGCGGGAGAAAAAGTAGATCCTCATTGAATCTAAAGGAGTTCTACCATATTCAATTATCCTGTTATTGAAAGGTAGAAATGAGACACCTGTTTCTGACCACCGTCCGTTATAATAGGTATTATATACTTTATCGCGAAGGTAAATTACAGGTTTTTTTCCGTTATATGATTCAGCTCTTAACTCAATAATAAAATTATCTTTCAGGCTTCCTATATCGCCTATGGGCATACTTTTATCAAGGTCTTTCATGATGTTTTCTATGTAGAGATCTGTAAGAATATCTCTCAGCAGATAAAATGAGTTGTGAATTCCTGCCTGCAGCAGAACAGATAATAAAAGAACCCCGACGGCTGATAAAAAAAATCTTGTCAATGAGTGGTTTTTAGATCTGAATTTATACAAAACGGGAAGTATGAGTGCGAAAACAATAAAAATTGAAGCTGTTTTTGCTTTAATGCTGCCGCCGAGCAGTACAGCCGCAAAGTAAAAAAGATCAGGTCTGAAGAGTTTTACATAAGGGTGTACGATCGAATATTTGTTGGTCACGAATAAAAGAAAAAGTCTTTTTGCATTGACATAGCGCGAGGTTCCGTATAAATAGAAAAATACCAGCGGGAAGAGTATCACCGGCAAAAACTGGAGAATGGCCGAAATAACTCCGATCTGCCTGTCGGTATTAATGTAATATATCAGATATCCCGCAGCCGAAATTGTGCTTAGCATCGAGATGTATTCAAAATCCTTTCTGCCGAAATCAAGTCTGAATTTTACAAACCGGTACGATTCAAGCGCGACCGCAAATAATATTGAAATAATAATGTGATCCGAATTATAACCCCAGTAGATCAGAGCTGCAGATATAAGAAAAGGAAAATCTTTCATGACTGATTTACCTCAGGCACTTTTTGGTTTATCTCACCACATTCCGCCGGGCTGTAGAGCGTAATTTTTCTTCCGCCGGCGAATCTTACAAGCTCAGGTTCGTTTTCGATACAGAACATTACTGAGCTGCTGTACGGGTTGAGTTCCCGTTTTAATTTTGAAGCGAAGACCGATGAGGTTATGTTATAATATTCAAGTTCAGAAAGAATATTATAGAGTTTATGGAAATTGCCTGTTTCTTTTTCAGCAGTGAACCTGCGAATCTGTCCGTTTCCGGATAGATACAGAAATGTGACTTCAAAGCCGTTATATTCGAAAAACTTTAATGAGGAATAAAGATAAGACAAAATGTTTTCGAAATTAAGTTCTGTATCTTCTTTATCATTCTGAATATAATTACCCAGTATTACCGTGCATTCTTTGATCTTTTCAAATCCTTTCTCGACCACTGCGGGTTTGTCTGTTCTTGCCCATGTTTTCCAGTGAATGTTTCTCATCGGGTCTCCGGGCGCATATTCCCTCAGGCCGATGAAATCGCCGGTTTTATGCTTGAGCAGGTAGAATGAATCCGATCTGTTTTTCCTGTCAGCTACATCCGACAGCTGATTTATCAGTTTAGAATTCCGATCGGCCGGTTTCGGAAGAATAACTATCCTGTTTTCTGCAGGCAGGAAAGTACTTGTAGTGTAGAGACCGAATATGTCTTTTTTTGTAAGATACAATCCTTTAAAACTGATCATGCCTCTTTTAACGGGTATTATTTCGGCATCAAGTTCAGTAAAAGAGCTATGTTTAACACTGACGTTACGAATTGAAGGCAGATCAGCTTTATGAAGTTTTATAATGTGCCATGCCCATCTGAAGTAATAAATGTTCCTGTCCCAGAAATTTCTTTTTTCTTCGCCCGGTTCCTTTTTGCTTATAAAATCCTCTTTAGACGGCACAGGTCTTTCAACTTCTGGTATAAGTTCAAGATCAAAAAGGTCTTTAGCGCTTTGATTAATGATCGTGACAGAGTATTTTAAATTTTCTCCGGCATTATACTGCCTGTCGAAAAATACGCTTACAGAAATGCCTGAAAATTCCTTTATTCTGGATAAACGGGAAATCAGGATCAATGACAAGGTCAAAGCGAATATCCTGTAAAGTCCTGATGATAAAATGTTTATCCCCGCAAGTCCGCTTATAAGGCAAACGGAAAAAATTACGATCCCGAAAGGCGTGATCTTAAGCCTTAAGTTATTTCCCCGTTTTGAAAATCTTGCGTAAATATTATAAAAGAATTCCGCGGACATCTTATCTCGGTACCGGAGTTTCTTTCAGGATGCTGTCTATAATTTCTTCCTGTTTAAGATCTCCTCCGTCAAAGTAGCGGTCAAGATTTATTCTGTGGTTCAGCACGAACGGCGCGAGCTTTAACACATATTCAGGTATGACATAATCGGAATTTTCCGATAGTGCCATCGCTTTTGATAATTTCATAAGGGCGATCGAAGCTCTGGGACTTGCGCCTGTCAGAACACCTCTGCATTCTCTGGTTCTGCGCACTATTTCAACTATGTAATCTTTGATATCGTTGTCGATGCGAATATTTTCAAGGGAACTTCTCACTTCCGAAAGCTCTTCCTGTGAAGCGCACGGTTTAATGTTTTCAAGAGGTTTTGAAGGATTTTTTAATTCTAGCAGCGAAAGCTCATCTTTTTTAGAAACATAACCAAGAGAAAATCTCATGGCGAACCTGTCGATCTGGGATTCCGGAAGGGGATAGGTTCCCTGAAGCTCGGCAGGATTAAGCGTGGCAACCACGAAAAAATCTTCAGGAAGAGGGTATATAACACCGTCAATGGTCACCTGCTTTTCCTCCATAGCTTCAAGCAGGGCGGATTGCGTTCTTGATGTTGTTCTGTTGATCTCGTCGGCAAGCAGAATATTCGTAAAAACCGGTCCTTTCTGAATCCTGAAGACCTTATCCCTTGAATCAAAAATATTTACTCCGGTAATATCGCTCGGGAGCAGGTCCGGAGTGAACTGGATCCTTTTAAAATCAGAACTTACCGACATTGCAAGGGCTTTAGATAATGTTGTTTTTCCTGTTCCGGGCAGGTCCTGAATAAGAATGTGCCCATTGGTAAAATAACCGAACATGAGCAGGTCTGTATTGAAAATATCCCCTCTGAAAACGGAGGAAATATTGCTTCTGATCTTTTTGTATGTGTTATAACCGTTTGCAGACATATCCGGCTCCTTTAATGATTTTGTATGTAGTAATAACTTAAAAAATTATTTTTTGCAACACAAAACATCATTTCCCGCTTAAAACTTTAAACGATTTAACTTGATAAAATCGGAGTAAATCAATAAATTATAAGATTGAAGATTATGCGGAGTTATAAATGAGGCTTTTAGTATCAATACTGATTTTCTGTGCCGTAACTTTTGCGGATAATGTAGATTCGATGAAAAGTTTAGTATCCTCTTTAAGCGGCAAGGCAAAATATGAAAAATCTATTGAACTTGCAAAGGAACTCTCGGGAAATGACGATTCGCTGGCTTTCGTTTATATAAATGAAGCGATCGATTTCGGGCAGACGGCCGAAGAACCAGAGATACTTATGAAAGCAAGACACACTAAGGGCGACATATTCTTCAATATGGGTGAGTTTAAAACAGCAGGCGAAGAATTTAAAAATTCGCTTATTTTGGCAGAGAAGTTAAACGACACTGAATATTTGTACGAGAACTGCAAAAAAATGGGCGGTGTGTTCTTTTCTTTTTCGGATTATAAAACTTCATCTGTTTTTTATCTTAAAGCTCTCGATCTTGCAAGACTGCTTGAAGATGAAATTAAGCAGGCTGACATACTAAATGACCTCGGAAGTGTTTTTGACGCGATAAAGGATTATGAGGAATCGTTAAAATACTCTAATCAGGCTCTGCTGATATATCAGAAACACAATCGAGCGGCTGATATCGCGAAAATGTATAATAATATCGCTATTACATTCAACAATAAACACGAATACAAAGAAGCTCTGGAAACTTTTGAAAAAGCCCTCAAAATTTATAAAGCTGAGAAGTCGAGGCTGTATGAGGCGATCATACTTAACAATATGGCCTCGATATATATCGATATAAAAAATTATGAAAAAGCGATCGATAATCTGAATGTGTCCAACGATATTTTCAGAGAATATTCTGACAGCTACGGTATAGCTCTTAACAACCATATTTACGGAAGAGCATATTACGATCTCAAGAATTACGACGCCGCGAACGCATATTTCAGAAAAAGTATAGATTACGCAGAGGACAACGGAGTATATACTCTGATAAGAGACAATTACTATTATAAAGCCAAATCGGACTCAGTTACCGGTAAATTTAAAGACGCGTATTACAGCCTGCAGAAATATGTCGAGGCCAACGAAAAACTGAATGAGGAATCAAGACACAGGGAAATATATGAGGTGATGTCAAAAAATGAGCTTCTGCAGAAAGAGAAACAGAATTCATCTCTTATTCGAGACAATGAAATAAAGAAACTTGAGATAGAAAAGCAGAGACAGATAAACAATTTTTTCATTGTTATCTTTATCATGATCGCCGGATTAGTCCTGTTCGCCTACAATACATTCAAGATCAAATCGCGTAACGAACAGCTTATAAAGGAATATTCCTTAAGAATAGAAGAGCTGAACAAAAACCTTCAGGAAGAAATTGAAAAAGCAAAATCAGAGCTGAATGAATCGAACGAGAAATTGAGAAAGACAGAAAAAGAAGCGGCCAGGATAGACAAGCTTGTATCTTTGGGTACAATGGTGGCCGGAATTACTCATGAGATCAAGAATCCTACGCAGGTGATAAAGCTTTCTATGGACAGCATCAGGCTCAGCCTTAACGATCTGGCGGTATTTATTTACGAACTTATAAAACTGAACAAGAATTCAAATAAAAAAAATGCTGAGGAAATTAAGAAACTGATAGAAAAACATAAAGTGACAAAGCTGTTCGGAGATATAAAAGGCCTTGTCATAAGCAATAAAAAATCAGTTGAGCTGATAGACCAGATCGTGACGAGTACAAATAAGATCAGCTACTTCAACAGAGAAACGAACGATAATCTGATCAATGATATTATAAGCGATGTTCTTGTCATAATGAAGAACAGCATAAAATACAGCGCCGTCATCGAGGTCGAACTTGATCCGAATCTGCCAAGATACAAATGTAACTACCAGGAGATATCGCAGATCGTGATCAATCTTCTGACAAACGCAAGAGACGCAATATCAGAAAGCGATAAACATTCAGGGGACGGGATCATAAAAATAAGGTCGGGAGTTGAGAACGATAAAATATTTTTAGAAGTTTCAGATAACGGAACAGGTTTCGGTTCGGATACTACAGATAAATTATTTGAGGCATTTTATACTACCAAGACCTCCGGGAAAGGTCAGGGGCTTGGTCTGAGCATAGTCAAAAGTATTGTTGACATTTACGGAGGTTTTATTTCTGTAAAGTCAGAACCGGGACAAGGCGCTACATTTAAAATTTATTTTCCTTTAAACAAAACTGATAAAGAGGTTGAAAATGCTTAAAGAGCTGAAGTTTCCGGAAGGGTTCTTTGAAAAGAACAGAAAAAAAGTTACTGAGAAACTGGAAGAAAGATCTATTATTTTTATCCTGTCTTCTCTGGATAAGGTAAAAAACCGCGACACATTATACAGATACAGGCAGGACGCAAATTTCTTTTACCTGACCGGTCTTGAATCTAAAAGAGCCGTTCTTGCCATGTACAAGTACAACGGCAAAGTATTCGAGACTCTTTTCAGAAAAGTACTTGATCCCACTCTCGAAAAATGGGTAGGAAAGAATATTCCTGCAGATCATATAAAAAAAATCGCGGGGATTACGGACATAAGAGATATTAATGATCTTGAAGATTACTACAGAACGGTTTTTCACAATATAGGCATAGAAAAAGTGCTTATGTACAATGAAAGTATTCCCGAGCTTGTTGTGCCTACTTATACACAGGTATTCGCCTCTAATCTTAAAAAAAGGTTCAGTTTTATAAATATATCCGCCGTAAATCCTTTGATCGATCTGCCCAGAACGGTCAAGTCGGACTGCGAGATCAAAATGATAGAAAGGGCTATTGAGATAACAGGACTGGGTTTGTCGGATCTCCTAAAAAATCTAAGACCCGGTATAACAGAGAATGAGTGTGAAGGGATCCTGATCCATAATTATATAAAATACGGTTCTGTACAGCCTGCTTTTCAAACCATATCCGCTTCGGGCGGGAACGCGACAGTTCTGCACTACGAGGACAATAACAGAAAAACCGAAAAAGGCGATCTTATCCTTATCGATACAGGATCGGAGTATAAAAATTATGCTTCGGATATTACAAGGACTTATCCGGTCAGCGGAAAATACACGCCCGAGCAGAAAAAGTTCTATAATCTCGTCCTGAAAGCCTCAAAAGAGGTAATGAAGAGCGCAAAGCCGGGTTTAAAGCTGTCAGATCTTCAGGAAATAACCAAAGAGGTTCTGTTTAAAGGCCTATATGATATGAAAATGGTCAAAGAAAAAACTGACCTTACAAAATACTATTATCACGGCGTAAGCCATTTTCTGGGTCTTGACACTCACGATGTGGGCAACGGTAACCTTCCGCTCGTAAAGAACAGTGTGATAACCGTTGAACCGGGATTATATATAGCCGAAAAAAATATAGGTATCAGGCTTGAAAATGATGTGCTTATAACAGAAAAAGGATGCAGGAACCTGTCAGAGGCGATCGCTATTGAAACCGATGAAATAGAAGAAATAATGAGCAGGAAAAAGTAATAATGTATTCTCAGAAATACATAGAGCATTTCTCAAATCCTAAAAATATCGGAACGGTTGAAGATGCCGATATTGTCTGTAATGTTCTGAATACGGAAGGCGGTTGTTTTGATAATGTCGATGTTTATGTGAGAACCGAGAACGGACTGATAAAGGATTTTAAATATAAGCTTAAAGCCTGTTCAGGAACGATCACTGCTTTTTCTTTACTCAGCGAGGTAATAACTGAAAGAACCGAGGCCGGACTCGACAGTATAACATTCGAATATCTTGACGGCCTTCTCGGAAAGCTGCCTGAGAAAAAGCATCACAGCCTCAGGCTTGCAATAGAAGCAAAGGAAAAGATAAAAGAACAATTAAAAAAAATAAAATAAAAAGGGAAACAATATGAAGATCACAAAAGAAATGCCGATCACTGAGATAATTCAGCTTTATCCAAAAACTATAGAAGTGTTTTCAAAATACAATCTCGGATGTCTGGGATGCATAGCCGCCAGATTCGAAACTCTTGAAGACGGTCTGGTCGCCCACGGTATAAATGTTGATGAGTTTTTAGCAGAAGTAAATAAGGTCGTTGATTAAAAAGCTCTGTTTCCGGTAATTATTATCTCGATATTCTCTTCAGGAGAAGTCGCGGCTTCTACCCGTATGATGAGTTTTTTAAATTCATAAATAATGCCTGCGCCGTATCCGGTCTTAATTCTGTCAAGAGCCAGATCAGAAAGTTTATCAAACACATCTCCCGCACCGATGAAAAGCCCGAGCGCGACAGGTTTATATATCCTGAAATCGTATTGAGCCTGAACCGCGGTTATGTTTTTGTCAATAAACCTATTTTCAGGATATCCGCGAAGGATCTTCGAGCCTCCCGCAACAGAAAGTTTTTCCGGGTGAACTTCCCCGAATGAGAATCTGGCCGAAACGAGCGAGCTTACAGAAGACTCTTTAAACGATCTGTAGAATCCGGCTTCATTGTCAAATATAGAAAAATTTTCCCAGGTTCCGAGAAATTCGGGATAAACAAGGAACGATGACCGCAGAGAAACTCCGTCTCTAAAAAAATCCTCGAGGGTAACAGCTGAGTATTTCAGAGATAAGCCTATTCCGTTCGCGAAATGACCGCTGCCTGTCCCGGAATAGCCGAAGAGTTCTTTTTTATCTTCAGGCATGTGGTAGAAATTGTTAACCGCGGTAGAAAGAACTGCCCCGCGGAGCACTTTTTTACCGGCTTCAAGATAATTGTCTATCTGAAAATATCTGTATTTAACTGGGTCGTCAAGTTTAGAATCGTTGCCGAAACCGTAAAAATCCGAATAATAATCCTTGACCTTAAAAGTATTGTAAAAAGCGCTTTTTTCTGTATTCAGATCAACTATTGAAAAGAACATGAACTGGTTCTCGAAAGTATATACTGCATTTCCGAATAACTTGCTGTTTTCATCGAGCCTGTATTGAGAAAACAATCCCAGACCTACGCTTGTTTCATTAGTGTAGAAACCGAACGGAAGGATAAGAAATTTATTGTTAATGTCTGTATTCAGAGAATCGGCTACCGACCCGAAAAGCCCTGATGCTTTAACAAACAACAGACAAATAAATACGAAAACCTTCATAGATCCCTGGTTTTAATAAGGTCAGCAATATAATGTTTGTTTTTATAAAAAAAAAGTATTATATTGTATCATTATACATTAAAACAGTGAGCCTGAGAAAAAAATACAGACAGGTATTATGAAAGGTAGAGTAAACTACTCAATTTTCCTGACAGTCATAGCACTATCGATTATACTGTTGATCTATTTTTCATATTATTTTATTATCGAGACCAGATCAAGGATCGTGGAAAGGGAACTGCTTTTCAACGATTTCGCAATTGAGAATTCAATTCAGAGTATTGAATCTGTGATAGAGATGCTGTCAAAGCATCTACAGCTTGAAGCCGAGCATCATTCGCAATACAGTCTTGATGAAGAGAGCATAATAAAGATCGAGAACAGTCTCAGGCTTCACAAGCCGTTCATAAGCTCGGTAACGAGAACAGATAAAAACGGGATAATAGTTTTCACTGTGCCGGACAATCAGAATTCAGTAGGTAGAGACATCAGTTATCAGAGCCATGTAAAAAAAATAATGACCGACCACAAACCGGTATTCAGCGATGTTTTCATGGCTGTTCAGGGTTATTACGGTGTCGGACTTCACATGCCTGTTTTGAATAACGGTGTATATGACGGATCTTTGGCTTATCTTATATCGTTTGATCATCTGACGGAATTTCTTAAAGAAAAATTCCGCAGCTCCGGAGAGAAGGATATACAGTGGATCCTGAGCAATTCCGGAAATATTCTTTACAGCAATAATAGAAACGAGACCGGAAAGAATGTTTCAGATGACATCAGCAAAGGCAATCCTGTTTCGGGAATTTTCGAAAATTTTCTTGCCGGAAAAATAAAGGAAAGATTCAGTTTTGATTTTAACGGAGAGAAATATTACGGAACTTTTAAAAAGATCAGATTGTCTTTCGGAGAGTCATGGAATGTGTTTTCCGCGGTGTCGGAGAGTTCAATCTTCAAAAAGAATTCGTATCTGCCGGTCAGATTTCTAATGCTGTCATTGCTGATGATAAGTGTACTTATTTTTATAATTCACAGATTCAGGACAATGACGATAATTTTGAAGGAAAAAGAGATAAAGGATAATCTCCAGAAGTATCTCGCAGTAAGTCAGAAGCTTTATAAATCGGTCGTAACGGATATGACCTGTGTCGTATGCAGGCTCAACGAAAGCAAGAAGATAATATTTTTTAACAGGGCTTTTTTCCAGAGGTTCAAATACAGAACGAACAGGCTTAAGAACAGGGATATAGTCGAAATATTCAGCGAAGAGGAAGCATTGGTTCTTAATTCTAAACTTGATGAACTGAGTATGTCAAATCCTGTTCTGGGATTTGAATTTATGATAAAAATAGACGGGTCGGATGTTTTTTACTTTCTGACTGTAAGAGCTACATTTGACGAGGCCGGAAAGATCACTGAATACCAGCTTATAGGACCCGATATAACCGAATATAAAATGTCGGAGAGAAAAGATATTATCTACCGGGAAAAGATAAAAGAATCGGAGAAAATGGCCGCACTGGGTAATCTTGCAGCCGGAGTCGCTCATGATTTCAACAACATCCTGATGGGAATTCAGGGTAATATCTCCATTTTGAAACTTAAAAATGAAAAAAATGAAGAGATCACAAGCAGGATAAGCGTAGTTGAGGATCAGATCAAAAGCGCTTCAGGGTTATCCCGTCAGCTTCTGGGTATGGCAAAAGCAGGCAAATACGAGGTGACCAAATTCGATCCCAACGAACTTGTCAGATCGATCTATGAGGTATTTTCTCATACAAACAAAAACATTGTTTTCAAACTCGACTTGTCTTCGTCAGGAAATCTGGCGGTGGAAGGAGATAAATCCCAGATACGCCAGGCGGTAACGAACATTATACTTAACGCAATTCAGGCTATAGAGGATACAGGGATCATAGAGGTCAGCACCGAATTTTTCGATCCTGATGAAGATTTCATTAAGACTAATTCCTTAAAGAAACAAAAATACTATAAATGTATGGTCAGGGATAACGGAACAGGCATTGATGAAGAATTAAAGATGAAGATCTTCGATCCATTTTTTACTACGAGAAAAAAAGGTAAAGGTTCGGGGCTGGGTCTCGCATCCGCATACGGTATAATCAGGAATCATGAAGGAGTGCTTCTGTTCCAGAGCGAGAGATTTATAGGTTCGACTTTCAGCATATATCTGCCCGTAAAAGAATGGGAGGGGAAACACGCAGTAGAGGCTTCTGTTTCAGGCAGAGTTTCGAACAACGAAACCGTTCTTGTCGTAGATGATGAGAAAATGGTCCTTAACGCCACTTCGGATATGCTTTCATATCTCGGGTATAAAACACTTAAAGCGGAGAACGGTAAGGTAGCCGTGGATATTTTTCAGAACAATCCCGATATAAAATGCGTGATCCTCGATATGATAATGCCCGGCATGGACGGAGAAAAAGTTTTTGTCGAGCTTAAAAAACTTCAGCCTGAAATTAAAGTGATAATCAGCAGCGGCTACAGCATGTCGAGCAAGGTTGAAGCAATGCTAATGAACGGAGCAAAAGGATTTCTTGAAAAACCGTTTTCCATGGATGAATTATCTGACAAGATGAAGGAAGTTCTGGCAAAGTAATTAAACGAATCCGTTTTATTCTATAAGAACCTGTTTATTCAGCTTGATCACATCAAAGATCTTCGCTACGGAACGGCTTATTTTCCTGAATGTGAATTCAAGATCGGGCTTATCGCAGAGAACTATTATATTTGAAAGGGAATATGAGTCTATATGCGATACGGATGTAAAATCAATATTGAACCTCTTTATATCTTCCGATACAAGTTCATTCATTTTTTTTACAAATTCATTTGAGGATTCTCCGGTCAGGTCACCGGAAAGAAATATGTCCGCAGTTTTGCCTTTCTTTTCGATATTCATTTTATTTTACCAGCTTTTTCAGAACATCTTTGTACTTTTTCGCAGTTGTCCTTGTCACTTCTACCGGAAGTTTTGGAGCCGGCGGATTTTTATCCCATTTACCTTCTTCAGTAAGTTTCTCCAGATAATCCCTCAAATACTGCTTATCGAAACTCTTCTGATTTTCGCCTTCTTTATAACCGTCCACAGGCCAGAACCTTGATGAATCCGGTGTAAGAACTTCATCGATCAGAACAAGTTCTTTTCCCAGCAGGCCGAACTCGAATTTAGTGTCGGCTATAATAATTCCCTTTTTCTCGGCGTAATCTCTTCCGGCTTTATAGAGTTCAAGGCTGATCTTTTTAACTTTTTCAGCAAGTTCTTTACCGATCATTTCGCACATAATTTCAAACGGAATATTCTCATCGTGCATACCGATCTCAGCTTTTGTTGAAGGAGTGAAAATGGGTTCTTTTATTTTTGAGGAGTTTTTTAAACCTTTCTCTAGTTTGATACCGCACACGGTTCCTGAAGATTTATATTCTTTTAATCCAGAGCCTGCGAGATAACCTCTGACTATAGCTTCCACAGGAAGCGGTTTGCATTTGTGTACGACAACAGATCTTCCCTCAAGCTGATCTTTCCATTTCGCAAGTTCGGGGAAATCTTTTTCAGGCTCAGTAGAAATAAGATGATTTTTTACTATCTTTTTAAATTTCTTAAACCAGAAATTTGAGATCTCAGAAAGTATTTTTCCTTTTTCGGGAATCGCCTGTGCCATAACAACATCGAAAGCGCTTATCCTGTCGGATGTAACAATAAGAAGTTTGTCTTTACCGAACTGATATATCTCTCTGACCTTACCTTTATTTATAAGTTTCAAGTCTTTAATGTCCGAGGTTATTAGAGCTTTTGCCATGATATTTCTCCAAATTTAATTTTGACTAAATATAAAATATATGTCTGTGTAAATCAAAGTGATTTTTATTAAAAAATAGATTATATTTATGCCCTTGCAAAAGATTATTGCATGATTGAAATGGATTTATAGCTAAATTAACAAGGTGAGAATGGGAAGAATAAAAGAAATACGGAGAAGAAGAACTTTTGCGATAATAAGTCACCCGGATGCCGGAAAAACTACTCTTACAGAGAAATTATTATTATTCGGAGGCGCAATAAGGGTTGCAGGAGCTGTTAAATCGAATAAAATCAGAAACGCCGCGACATCAGATTTTATGGAAATTGAAAGACAGCGAGGAATATCTGTAGCGACTTCAGTCATGGGATTCGAGTACAAGGATCATAAGATCAACATACTGGATACTCCGGGTCACAAGGATTTCGCAGAGGACACTTTTAGAACTTTGACTGCGGCAGACAGCGTTATCGTAGTTATAGACGTAGCTAAAGGAGTAGAGCAGCAGACAGAAAAGCTCGTCGAAGTTTGTAAAATGAGAAAAATACCGATAATGTTCTTTATAAATAAGCTTGACCGTCCGGGTAAAGACGCATTTGAGCTGCTTGACGAGATCGAGTTCAAACTTCATTGCAAAGTTACTCCTTTAAGCTGGCCGATAGGTATGGGAATAGATTTTAAAGGAGTTTACAATAAGTATGATAAGAAGCTGGATATTTTCGACAGGAGTTCGCTCGTAGTAAATGACGAAGGAGCCTCGATATCATTAGATAGCATAGACGATCCTGTTCTGGATGATAAGCTTGGAGAGGCAACTCATAGATTTCGTGAAGAATTTAAGCTGGTATCGGGTGTATTCAGAGAATTTTCTAAAAAAGAATATCTTCACGGAGATCTGTGCCCGGTTTTCTTCGGAAGCGCTCTGAACAATTTTGGCGTGAGAGATCTTCTGGACTGCTTTACAGATATAGCTCCGCATCCGCAGCCTGTAGCCACCGATACAAGAGATATTCATCCGGAATACGAAAAATTCACGGGATTCGTTTTTAAGATACACGCAAATATAGATCCGAACCACAGATCGAGGATCGCTTTCGTGAAAGTGGTTTCAGGAATGTTCGAGAGAAATAAGTACTACTATCACACTAAGCTGAAAAGGACCTTCAAATTCAGCAGTCCCACATCTTTCATGGCATCAAAGAAAGAGATAATTGAAGATGCATATCCGGGAGACATAGTCGGCATTCCTGATACGGGCAATTTCAGGATCGGAGATACTCTGACCGAAGGTGAAGAGCTGAACTTTATCGGAATTCCGAATTTCGCGCCTGAATTATTCCAGTATCTCGAAAACGCAGATCCTTTAAAAACAAAGCAATTAAATAAAGGGATACTTCAGCTTATGGACGAAGGTGTCGCCCAATTATTTACAAGAACAGCCGACGGAAAAAAGATTGTAGGTACTGTAGGGAACCTCCAGTTCGAAGTTATCAAATTCAGGCTGGAACATGAATACTCGGCTTTATGCAGATTCGAACCTGTAGAATTTTACCGCGCCTGCTGGATCGGCTGCGAGGATAAAAATAAACTCAAAGATTTTAAAGATAAAAACAGTTATTTTATAGCTGTTGACAATAAGGGAAAAGATGTGTTTCTCGCTGAAACCGCATGGAGCCTACAGAGAGCTCAGGAGAAATTTCCCGATATAAAATTTTATTTCAAGTCAGAGATATAGCATGATCAACATTTCCGAAATATCGTTAAGATTCGCCGACAAGGTCATTTTCGACAATGTGTCTGTATTCATAAGAGACACGGAAAGGATCGGGATAGTCGGGGATAACGGTACCGGGAAAACCACCTTTCTGCGAAGCCTGATGAACGATGTATATCTCGATAAAGGCACGATAGATATCAGATCGGGAAAAACCATAGCTTATCTTTCGCAGGAAGCTACCGAACTGCCCGATATCACCGTACTTGAATTCATGAGAAACTCGGCGCATATCACGGAGATCGAAGCTGAGATAAAAGGGCTGGAGAAAAAAATATCCGAATGCGATCATGAGAGCGCTGAATATATTCAGGTATTGAAACAATATGAAAACATACTTCACGAGTTTGATATTAAGAACGGCTATTCATTTGACTCCGAAGCAAAAAGAATACTTGCTGGACTTGGATTCAAAGATGACGATTTCTCCCGTTCATGTACTGAATTTTCAGGCGGCTGGAAGATAAGGATCAATCTGGCGGTAGTTCTTTCAAAGAACGCAGATATACTGCTCTTGGACGAGCCTACAAATCATCTGGACTCGGAGAGCATGGAATGGCTTGAATCTTATTTAAGGGATCATCAGGGAGCAATTCTGACGGTTTCGCACGACAGAAGATTTCTCGATAAAATGGTCAGCAAGATAATAGAACTCAAGAAAGGCAAATTTAACATTTACAGCGGAAATTATTCCTTCTATCTCAAGGAAAAGGAAAGAAGGCTCGAAGCTCTAAAAAAAGAATATGAGGCTCAGCAGGGAGAAATTAAGAGGATACAGGATTTTATAGACAGATTCAGGTCAAAAGCATCCAAAGCTCCGCAGGTGCAGAGCAGGATAAAGATGCTCGAGAAATTCGATGTGATCGAATTGGAAAATGAATCAAAGAAGATAAAAATAAAATTTCCCGATTCAACTAAAAGCGGTAATGAAGTCGTTAAAGTCAGGGATCTGGCTAAATCTTACGGCGATCTTAAAGTATTTGAAAATGTGAATTTCACGGCATACCGAGGAGAAAAGATCGCAGTTGTCGGAAAGAACGGCGCCGGTAAATCAACTTTGTTCAAGATCGTTTTCGGTGAAACTGAACCTACTGCCGGTTCAGTTGAATTCGGACTGAATGTCATACCTGCATATTTTTCTCAGGAAAGCAGTGAGAATCTCAATGCGGAAAGGAACATCTGGGAAGAGATCCAATCATGCGGTTCTTCAGAGAATGACACTAAGCTTAGATCAATGCTCGGCGCATTTTTATTCTCCGGCAATGATATTTATAAACCCATTTCAGTCCTGTCGGGCGGCGAAAAATCAAGAATGGCGCTGTTGAAGATACTTTTAAGCAAAAGTAATCTTCTTATTCTCGACGAGCCTACCAATCACCTCGACACAGCTACAAAGAACCTGTTCCAGGAAGCTCTTTTAAATTATGAAGGAACCATCATAATCGTATCTCACGACAGGTTCTTCTTAGACGAGCTTGCCAATAAGGTTTATGAGATAAAAGACGGTGAATTGAAGATAATCGAAGGTAATTACAGTTATTATATAGAAAAACGCGCTCAGGCAGAAAATCAGGCGGTACAGATACAGACTTCAGAGAAGGATGAAAATAAAACCGCGTTCAAATCCAAAGATCAGAAGAGAGCTGAGGCGGACAGGCGCAATCAGATGCACAAGGAAACTAAATATTTCAAAGAGAAACTTGAAAAGACCGAAGCCGAGATCGAGGCTTATGAAGTCAGAAAAGCCGAGATAGAATCACTGCTTTCAGGCGGGTTAGAGCACGATTATGAAACAACTATGTCGTTGAGCAGGGAGATAGGAAATATTGAAGTTCAGCTGGCATATAAAATGGATCAATGGGCTGATCTAAATGAAAAACTCGAGGAAAAGATGAAGGTCTCAGAGTGAAAAACCAGAAAAAAGCATATATATTTGCGCTATCGGCCGTGTTTTTCTGGTCAACTGTAGCTACAGTGTTTAAGCTAACTCTTGATGAAATAGATCAGTTCCAGATGTTATTTATAGCATCGGTATCATCCGCGATGATCCTTTTTATTTCGCTTATGTTCCAAAATAAAACTGAGCTGATAAAGAATCTCAAATTAAAGGATTATGCCTATTCAGCTTTTTTGGGAGCTCTAAATCCTTTCATATATTATCTTATTCTTCTCAAGGCTTACGATCTGCTGCGCGCTCAGGAGGCTCAGACGCTGAATTATTTCTGGGCGATAATTCTTGTGCTTCTTTCGATCCCGCTTTTAAAACAGAAGGTAACTCTCAAGAGCTTTTTTGCGATACTGATAAGCTTTCTCGGCGTTTATATAATTTCAACAAAGGGTGATATTTTTTCGTTCAGGTTCACGAACGCACTGGGAGTTTCTCTCGCCCTCGGATCAGCATTTTTCTGGGCTCTCTACTGGATCTATAATTCAAAGGACGACAAAGACGAAACCGTCAGACTGTTTCTTAACTTCATCTTCGGATCAGTATATATAACTATTGTAATGTTTTTCGTTTCAGATTTCAGTACGATAACTTTCACCGGTCTGACCGGTGGTATATATCTGGGGTTTTTCGAAATGGGTCTTACATTTTTCTTCTGGTCTAAAGCTATGAAGCTTTCCGAGACGACCGCAAAAGTGAGTAATCTGATCTTTCTTTCTCCGTTCCTGTCACTGATTTTCATAAGCACGATACTGAATGAAGAGATACTGGTGTCAACTTTCATCGGGTTGATCTTTATAATCAGCGGAATACTTCTGCAAAGGAAACTGAATGAACATTGAATTTATTACGAATAAAGATATTTACGAAAAGGTAATTCAGGAAAGGATCCCTTCAGCTGAGAAATTCGTATGGATAGGCACAAGCGATTTGAAAGACCTTTATGTTAAGAAGAAGACGAAGATGGTGCCTTTTCTTGAAGTTCTTTCCGATCTGATAAAAAAAGGCGTAGAAATAAGGCTGATCCACGCAAAAGAACCCGGAGAGATCTTCAGAGAGGAATTCGATAAATATCCCGCGCTAATCAAAGGCATGGAGAGACTTTTATGCCCGAGAGTGCATTTCAAGATCGTTATAATTGACGGAACATTTGCATACACAGGCAGCGCAAATCTTACCGGAGCAGGCATGGGATCAAAAAGCGAGAACAACCGCAATTTCGAGAACGGATTCATCACGGACAACGAATCACTCGTCGGGCAGATACAGAATCAGTTCGACCAGGTCTGGATGGGTAAGCACTGCAAGAAATGCAAACGCAAGGAATTCTGTACCGAGCACATCTAAAAAGCTTCTTGTATAACTTAAACTATTGGCAAAAACATAAAAAGTTTCTTGTATAAGTTAAACTTTTGACAAAAACATGAAAAGTTTCTTGTATAACTTAAACTTTCTGGGGCAAAGACAGAAACGGAATTATCAGAATGAATATCATTGATTACTTGCTCGGGGAATAGAAAAAACTCAAGTTTTTTGGAATGGAAGCATAAAAAAAGGACAAATTGTAAATATGATTGACAATTTGTCCGGATATAACCCACAACACGGTAAGTTCCGGTGATAATTAAATAATATTTCTTGTTTTATTGGAATGGAAGTGTTAAATTATCCTAAGATATTTGGAATGATAACATAGAAAAAGGGCAAGAATTTTGGAAAGACAGCTACTAAACGACATAAAAAAAGACATTCCTGAAAAACACATATCTCTGATCATCGGCGCCAGGCAGACAGGAAAAACAACGCTTTTAAAACAAACAGCAGAATTTCTTAAAAAAAACAAGCGGTCAGTTTTTTATTTTACGCTTGAAGACAGGGAAATACTTAATCTCCTCGATGCAAACCCCAAGAACCTTCTGCAGCTTATAGCTAAACCGGAAGGAAAGGAAAGAAGATATGTTTTAATAGACGAGATACAGTATCTGAAAGATCCTTCCAATTTTTTAAAATACCATTATGATACATATCTTGAGAACATAAAATTTATCGTAACCGGATCATCAAGTTTTTACATCGACAGTAAATTTAAAGATTCGCTGGCGGGAAGAAAAAGGATATACGAACTTCCGACGATGTCATTAAAAGAGACACTGATATTTAAAGGCGAGAATGAGCTTGCAGAAGTATTGAATACATCCGATATGCCTCTTTTATATTTAGACAGAATCAAAGAGTATTTTTACGATTATCTGATATGGGGCGGTTATCCGGAAGTTGTGCTGAGCGGCAGTGAAAAGTCAAAGAAAGCTGTACTTAATGAGATAGCGGATTCTTACGCAAAAAAAGATGCGGCGGAAAGCAATCTCGGCTTTCAGGAAAAATATCTTAATCTTATGAAATTATTCGCTTCAAGAATTGGCGAACTTCTTAACGTTAACAGTCTGACTTCAGATATAGCTATGGATAATAAAACCGTTTCGCAATATATATGGGTTATGCGCAAATCATTTCATATTCATCTGATGCGGCCGTATTACAATAATATGTCTTCCGAACTAAGAAAAATGCCTAAGCTGTACTTTGCGGATCTCGGATTAAGGAATGCGCTTATCAATAATTACAGCCCGATTGGATTGAGGCAGGATAAAGGCGAACTTCTTGAAAATTATGTTTACCTTCTGCTGAAGGATAAGTACGGACCCGAAAACACTAAATTCTGGCGGACAAATACACAGAATGAAGTTGACTTTGTAGTGCAAAGCGACGAAGGTAATTTATATGCCTACGAAGTAAAATATGACAAGTCTGCTTTTTCAGAATCGAAATACAGAGCATTTACGAACGCTTATCCGGAAATTCCGCTAAAATGTGTAAGTCTGGACAGCGCGTTGAAATATTTTAAAAATTAATCTTTTGATTTTTCTACCAGATGCCTTATATTGTCTTTCAGTCGAATATGTGGAAGTGATAAATGTTAGTATCTAATTTATATTATTTTAGTCCATTAGACCCAGTTTTTCGATTTTTCGATTTTTCGATTTTTCGATTTTTCGATTTTTCGATTTTTCGATTTTTCGATTTTTCGATTTTTCGATTACGCCCGGCCGCTGAAACCCGTAAAATAATATCGTATATAAATAATTTATGCAAAATTATAATTTATTCATTATATTTAAAACAATAGAGAGTATAAGGAGGAGACAATGACACGCACAATCCTGAATAAAAGTTTACTTTTCCTTTTGTTCGCGGTGATACTGGCATCAGAAGCTTTTGCATTGAGTTTCTCAACTGCCAACACTACATTCGATAATGCCTCCAACGGATACAGTTGGTTAGGGCCGCAAAACAGGAAGATTCAGACTAATTTTGATCCTGCAACCGGAACGATGGTAGGATCGGTTTACAGAAAGATCGCTTCGACCGGATCAGGTACGATAGGTGGCACTACCGGTTCTTGGGGTACTGCATTTTACGGCAGCTCGGCAGTTGTTTATGACGAGTCAATTTATCAGGGCGGCACCGGCGATCAGGTAGGTGATCCTGGTGGCAGAAATATGTATGCCTGTGAATTCATAAACGGATATTATTTTGCTTTATTCAGTGATCTTGATACTTCTTCAAGCTACGAGTTTTCACAGCCGATGTTTACAGTCTGCGATGCTACAAACGGCTGGGACGATGCCGTCTGGTCAGCACCGAAAAGGATCGAGGCTGTCAACGGAACGATAAATACAAGTGCATGGTACGGGTCTGGTGATGTTGCCTATAATCCCTCCGACGGTTATTATTATTGGACCACATCATGGAAGAAAACATACAGCAATGGGTTCGATAATTCTTTTTTTATGATAGTAGGCAGATCAAATACACCTGCTATGCCTGACAGTTGGGAATGGACAGATTACAACGAATTGTATTTCACTCCTGAAGATCCTGCAACTGAGTTTTCATCCTTAGGATGTATAAAACCTGCGTATGCGAAAGATATATACGGCAACGGGAACGGCTATGGTGTAGCAGTGGTTAGTTATACAGATAAAACTTTTCTTGTTTATGATTCTGCAGGTGATTCGGTTGATGTATCATCCCGTCCAAGGATCGGTTATATTTATACTACAAACTGGGGTGCGGACTGGTCAACTGGCGACTATAAAGCAAATTGGAAAACTCTTAGAAACGAAGGTAATAATTTTATGCCTGCGAGGATTAATGAGAAGTTCGACTGGTATAATTCGATGGCTCCCAGCGACTCGATCGGTACAGACATGAACGGCAATATATTATACAGTGAATATCCTTTGAATTACCCAAATCCAATGGGAGATATAGATGTTGTTTGTACGGAGAACAACATTGTACATGTTATAGCAAAGTATCAGGCATCAACCACTGAGGATAGATTAACTTTTAAAACAAATTACGAACAAGTCGTAACAGGATACTATGATATAATAGGAGAAATCACTGAAACGGGTGTAGTCTGGAAAGATGTCAGCTTCATCGGAAATTATATGGGATTAGATGACTGGCACTATGAATGGTATATGGGAGCTGGTTCTGTAGGCTATGCAGGTAACGGAGTTATTTATACAACATGGTGGGACAGACCGGAAACACGCTGGCAACCGAATCCATATCCATATCAGCAGTATTTTTATATTGACGACGCATTTTTCTCATATTCTCCCGATAACGGTAAGACTTGGTCATTCGATAAAACAGTGGCATTTCCAAATGAATATGTACCCGGTGAAGAATTTGAATTAAGATATGTACATAATCTCACAAAAACTGCGGGACTCCATGAAGGCGGCTGGTCCGTGTCGACGCACGGAACCAATATCGCGCCCAGCACTGATGACGGCGTGCTTACAGTTTATGCGGCGTGTCAGTATTTTGATGAAGCAAATCCGGTTCTTGACCCGCCCACAAGTTTTGATGACTTTCAGCAGTTCCTTAAAGTATGGAAGATCACGGGTACGGGGACGGGAATCGAAACTGAACAGGTGAGCATGGTAAAGGATTTTGAGCTTTTACAGAATTATCCTAATCCGTTCAATCCTTCGACCGAGATAAGGTTTAATTTACAAAGCGATTCTAAAGTGAAGCTTTCTGTCTATAATACGAAAGGCGAACTTGTAGCTGACTTGAAGAATGAGAAAATGCTGAAAGGTTCTCATGCGGTAAATTTCGATGCATCAGCTTTAAATTCAGGAGTTTATTTTTATAAGCTGAATGTAAACGGAAGAGCTGAAACTAAAAAAATGGTGCTGACGAGGTAGAGCGATCAGGCTGATTATCAGAAATATTCTGTTATTTTATTTACTGTTTTTATTTACAGCCTATTGTCAGGCCACAGGAAAAATAAAAGGTTATGTCACCGACGAGAACGGTGATCCGCTCCCGGGCGCGAATGTGACTGTAATAGGCACAACTTATGGTGCCGAGACAGATGTCGGCGGATATTATTTTATCATAGGGGTAAGAGCAGGTACTTACAATTTAAAAGCCGAATTTGTCGGATATACTCCAAAAGAAGCAAAAGATGTGAAAGTAAAAACAGGCTTGTCCACAAGCCAGAATTTTAGTATATCATCACAGGTAATAGAACTCGAAACGATCGATGTTGCAGTTGCAATGGAGCAGAAAGTCGAGAAGGATGTTACTACATCCATGCGTAGCATAGACATGGGACATGTTGACAAACTGGCAGTAACGACAGTTGAAGGTGTTCTAAATGCGACCGCAGGCGTAAAAAAAGATGCAGAAGGCGAATTGCATTTCAGAGGTGGAAGATCGGGGGAGGTAAATTACATAATTGACGGAATAATGATCGGCGATCCGACAGGCGCAAAAACAAATCCTGTAGAAATAAATTTTGCAAATGTAGAGTCTTTTAATGTTATGAAAGGTGTGCCGGATTCTGAATACGGCGATGCGCTTTCCGGAAGCGTGAATATTATACTGAAGGCGGGCGATCAGGAAAAAACAGGCGGTCATGTAAAATATGAAACTGACTTCTTTGCAGGAAAAAGCATGCTTAATTACGACAGAGGGGAGTTCAGTCTGAGCGGCCCGATACCTTTCTCCATAAACGGCAATAAACCTACTTACTATATCGGAACTGATCTTACGATGCAGAACGGTTTTGCCGAATCGTACAGGATTAATGGCGATCCTGAAGGAGAGTATTTTAAGTTCAAAGACTATGATCTGACAGGACTCGGATTTGAAATGCCCCAAAGGCGCGAAAATACCTTCAACCTTATTTTGAAAGGAGCTTATGATTTTAATCCGACAATGAAGCTAAGCGCATCGTACATGAAATCAAGAGAGCACGGGATAGAATACGATTATTATTACCGTTACACGCCAGAAACAGCTACGGAAACAATTTCGGATGTTTCAGTACTGAATATAACATGGCGCCACAATATAAACCGGAACAGCTATTACGATCTGATCTTTTCCCGCTATAACAGACAGTATGAAAGCCTGCCCGGCGGGAACGATCCGGGGGACTTTGTGATGTCGGATTCGATGGATAGATTCACGGTTAACTACGATGATCCTTCGAGAAATAACGATGTAAAAAAGAACGGAGTCAGGGACGGCGGAGAAGCCGAAGGCTACACCGATTCTAATCAGAACGGATATTTTGACCGTGAGTATTTTGATAACAATTCAGGTACCGGGATTTGCGATACCGATGCCGGAGACATTTTCATTCCTTTTGATCCTTCTTATGATGCAAATATGAACGGAGTATGGGACGGGGATGTGCTCTTCGATTCCAACGGCAATAATGCGTGGGATCACTGGGAAAAAGGAACTTCATATTCCGGATTTAACGGAGACTGTTTGTACGGAGAAATAGTCGAAGGTTATTCCGATAACAATATGAGCGGAGTATATGAAGCGGATCTATATACTCCCGAAAACGAGTTCCCCGGTGCTGACGAACCTTATGTTGATGGAGATACTTATAATGACACCGGCGAGCCTTTCGTTGACCAGCGAAAATTTTATAATATAATAAAAAATAATGAGGAAACAATAGCGGAACTGCCTAACGGGATTTGGGATCCGGAAACGACGACAGAGCTGAAGATATATACTCTGAGGGTAAATACCGATCTAGGCATTGAAGAGATACACAAAGATCTTAGACAGGCTGATTTTTATGAAAGAGTAAACCATCATATTACCAGCCCGTTCTATCAGGCTGATACTCTGTATTCCAGAGCCTCTACGGGAAAGACCGTGGTAATAAACAGCATAACTTATGATCTTATTGACCAGTATATCAGCTTTACATACAAAGAAGAAGATTTTGCCAATTTAAAATCGTCACTCGGATCGCCCACTCAGGACATTCCGAGAATAAACAACATCTATAACGGAGCCGGAGATAAAATTTTCGACGAATTTGAAGCTTACTGCGAATTCAGGCCTTACGGATCTTCCACAACGGAAGATGAACTAGGCTGGATAGTAAATGCGGACAGGTATGAATATGTAGGAACATACACGGTTTTTAAAGCTCCGAAAGATCTTTATGACAGTCTGCCAAATTTAAGAGAGATTACGCATAATGAATTTTGCACATGGATAAACAGGAATCCTGATGTAAACCAGACTTACGACAGCCCGAATGAATCTTATGATACCGGCGAGGAATTCACGGATTACAACTATGATGATTCATGGAACAAAAATAACGGATTTCTGCTCGCCGGGCAATATCTTGACGGGATAACATACAGCCTGTTTGACAATACGGTAACAAAATTAAAGGGCAGCTATACTAATCAGATTGACAAATTCCACATGATAAAAACAGGTTTTGAGCTTGTGTTAAACGACTTCGATTATTACAGCGTAATAAATCCGTACATGACTTATGATACGGAAATGTACGAAGTCGCGGACGGCGATCCCTACCCTGAAAGAGGAAGGGAAAAAACAATATACAGCTATAAACCGAAAGAATTTTCATCGTTCGTTCAGGATAAAATGGAGTTCGAGGACCTCGTTGTTAACGCGGGAATCAGACTGGACACGAGAATACTGGACGATAAAGCCGTCAGCGATTACGAAGAAAAATATGATGAAGGCTTACCGGGCTATGACGATGAAATTGATCAGATCAAGGCTGTAATAAGCCCCAGATTCGGAATCTCGCATTCGATCTCTGAAACTTCAAAGCTGTTCTTTTCTTACGGTCACCTTTACCAATTGCCTCAATATACGCTTGTATTCGATACCAATACCAAAGCCGTTTCAAACCCGTTATTCGGCAACATGAATCTGGGATACGAGCGGAATGTGCAGTACGAGCTGGGAGTCGTAAATCAGTTCGGTGATTATCTGTTAGACATAACAGGTTATTTTAAAGATATTTACGACATGATAAACACAAAAACATATAGTTCTACGATCGCTGATGACGCCACGGTATTTACCAACTCCGACTACGGAAAATCCAGAGGTATCGAGCTTACGGTTGACAAAGCGCTTAAAGAAAACTATCTGTGGAGTTTTTCCTACACTTTTTCTTATGCCTACGGCAAATCTTCTACCCAGACATCAAATATATACGATGACGAGCTTGTGATAAAAGAATTTCCGCTTGACTGGGATGAAAGACACACGATAAATACATATTTTGCGCTGGTTTACGGGCACGGGCAGACGATAAAGGGAATTCCATACACAGATGACTGGACTTTGAGCGTAAGCACTGATTTCGGAAGCGGCAAGCCTTTTACTCCGTCAGTTGATTATTATAACGGAGATATTGATCCGAACAAGATCATTACAAATTCAGAAAGGCTTCCGTGGGCATCCAATACCGATGTCAAACTGTCAAAGAAATTCGGAAAACTCAGATTCGAATTTAATGTGTTCAATATGTTCGACAAGATCAATGTGGAAAGCGTGTATTCGGATACGGGAACATGGAACACGAGAAGCGAAGCTTTCTATACAGACACCGATAACTCGAACCTGATAGAAATATTCGAAAATCCTTCAAATATAGCGGAAAGAAGGAATTACAGATTCGGAGTGAGCTATTTATGGTAAAAATAATCAGCAAATACTGCATTTTCTTTTATATCGCTGCGATTCTGGCTGTGTTCTACGCATGTTCATCCGATTATAAAGGAGCCGATCCGGAAAACTTATCGCCTGTCGTTTATTTGTACGATACGACTGATTCGACAAGCAGTAAAAAGACTACCATAAAATGGTACGGAAACGATACAGACGGTATAAAGCTTAAATATTTTTACACTGTAACCACAGATACATTTGTAAATGAAGCTTCGGTTTTCAATGTTTTACCTCTTGATAAGTGGACTACCACTTATGATACTTATGCCAATATATCACTGCCTTACTACAACTATAATGCCGATACCTGTTTTATGGATCTGCGTGATTACGGTGATGTAATTACCGATACAGGAGATACCGTTAGCGTCACTTTCAAAGCAGTATTTTCAAAGTTTTTTATAGCCGGAATGGACGAATCAGGACAGATGACGCCGGTAAAATCAAAGATGTTCAAAAGAACTAATGTAAGGCCCAAGCATCCGATGGTTTATTCGGACAAACTTGGCGTGAACGGTTTCGACAAGTACTGGATAACCGTAGGCACGGATTCCGCTCAGCTTATTATGTCTGAACCGAATGATTTCTGGAAAGAAATCGATTTTAAGTGGATGGGCGAAGACCCTGACGGCATGGATGTTGAACTTGAATACAAATGGAATCTTTTTGAACTCAGAGAGCCGTTAAAACTTGACACGCTGATTGCTTTAAGGGACTGGAGCAGAGAGAATTTATCTGCGTCGTTTTCCGGAATTATTTATAACAACAACAAGAACGGCAGGTATTCTTTCAGGGTGTGGGTGAGGGACGATGCTTTTGAACCGTCGGAATTTAATTCCACGATCAATTTTGAGGTTTTCGCGCCTACATTTGAAAAAGGAATTCTATTTATTGACGACACCGATCCGACGCTTTATCCTCCGCCGGCTTATTCGCAGTGGATGGGAAATCCTGAAGGAGCAAAAGTAACAGAATTCTATAGAAACCTGCTTGAATATTCCGGATACAAACCTGAAGGTGATACTTCTGTAGATTCGCTGCATTGGTACAAAATATCCAGATTTGAGAAAACGGTAAGTGAAAGCGGAAGAACATATTACTCTCCGAACATAAGAGAACTTATAAAATACAGACTTGTAATACTCTCTTCCGAGGACAGGAGCACTTATAACGGAATTAATTTTAACGGAGAGACCGGCTATGCGGGATATAAGATCGCATTAAAAAATTACCTTGATGTAGGCGGAAAAGTATTCATTGTCGGACCTTCAGTGGTGCAGGGTGAAAAATATAATCAGATCCCTTCGCAGCTGCCTGTCAACATGTACAAAAAGCCTTTCAGGCAGATCTTTGAGAAAGATATCTACGACAATGTTACGGTTGCAGGATCAGTTCCTGCTACGAATACTGATCTGAGGATATTCTTCAGCAAATATTTCGGGATCGAGTTCATGGATTTTCCTGAATACAAGACCTATTACACGATACCGGGCACGGATTCTACGCAGTACTGTCAGGATCATTATCTGGCGGATAATTATGATTTTGTCGGAGCCGAGCTTTACGAGCACATTAATGATATTCCGGTAGCGATTTTACGAATTGACAGCACGAAAGTGAATCAGGCATGGTTCAACAGCCTGCCCGGATCGGGTGGCAGAATAAGACAGCATGCTTTAAAGGATAGAGGCACGGTTTTTACGGGTGTACCCGTACTGGAAGCTTTCAAGGGAGAGATTGTTTACGGATACAAGTCAATTTATGATCTACCGAAACTGCCTTATAATTCCGATTACTCTTTCGATTATCCATGGGAAAATGAAACTGACACGCTTAAACATTCTCTCATTTTAACAAACAGGGTTACTGGTGAAGCGGTGGGGCAGGTTCTAAAACGCTCCGGTTCTGTAGCTATAAGATACATTGAGGAAAATAGATTGTTCCGAACAGCTTTTTTTACAATGCCGCTCTATTTTATGGATAATTCCGAAAATAAGGTTTCTGAAATGTTCAAAGCAATGATAGACTGGTTCGAACTGGAGAAAAAATGAATAAATATGTTTGGTTAATATTATTTTTATTTTCTTTTATATACAGTCAGAGCTTTTTACTTGATCCGAAGTATTCGAAGCTGACAAAAGAGGATTATGAAAATAGCTCAAAAGGGTTTAATACGTATCTGATAAAGACTAGAACTCACAGGGTCGGGTCGATAAAAATGCTTATTGATAATCTCGGTACAGTTGGAAGAACTAAATCATTTGTAAATCCGTGGGCTACTGATGATTTGTACATTAAAGACGAATGTACAGGTGAAATCGCTAAAACCCTTGAGATGCCTGCAGGTTCTGGAATGATATATCTTGGAGGATCTTCTCTATGGTTTGGCGGTTATCTTGAATCAAAAGATATGCAGATCGGCGGGTCACCTGCGATATTGTTCGATGGACCGCATGTGTCAACAGGAACCTCTTTTTATATTCAGACGGCTCCTGAGATTTTACCTTCTGATTTTGAAGATGATCCTGAAGGTTGGACGCTCGGGAACATATACGAAACTTCGAACATTCAGGGAAGGCTGAACTGCATGTTCGAAAGCGTTTACGATCCTAAAGCTACCGCCTATGAGCAGTTTACAACAATGTTTACAGATAAATGCACTTCACAAAATGCTATTGACGGATGGACTGAAACTTACCATGTGCCTCTCGGAATAGAGGTTAAGCAAACAAGTTATGCGTGGCCTTATGATTACGCGAAAAAATTTATCATAATAGATTACACTTTTTATAATAGAAACAAGGAAAGAAAAAATATATATAACTTATTCTTAGGGCAGGCATTTAGCAACAATGTATATAACGAAGTGAATTCTGGTATTTACGGTGGCAAAGAAGATGATATTTGCGGATTTATTGATAAATGGAAGGGATATATTGATCCTGCTACAGGTCAACAAAAAACCGTTGATCTTAATATGGTATGGGCAGCAGACAATGACGGCAGAGAATATGTTTGGGAAGGTGGCGGAACAGGAATAGTAAATGAACCCGGTGCAGGTGCGATTTTTGACGGAGCTACAGGCGTGTTTAGTATAAGGGTATTAAGAAACCCGAATCCTAATCTGAGATATTCTTACAACAACTGGTCAGGTTATTATAATTGGGGCTGGGCGCCAAAATGGAAAGTAGGAATGCATGATGACTGGCAGTATGACCTGACACCGGAAAACCGCGGATACGACGATGATAATAATGAAAATATTATAATACCATGGGAAGAAGGCGTACCATTATATGGTGGAGTAACAAACTCATATCCTTTAGGTGACAAAGGTAAATATATGCTTATGTCTAACGATGAATTCGATCACAATCAGACAGCGATGAGAGAAGTATATCTTGGTATGGAAAATCAGATTGACGGTACTCCAATTCCGCAGGCAGACAAATGGCAACCGTGGGTTGTGAGAGGAACAGTACCGGATGGAGAGTACTCCAACGGAAGTATAGGTCAATTTAACGATATAGCAAATGGTAATTATTCAGCTTTTCTTCTCGGTTTCGGACCGCTCGGATATGAAAGCTATGTGAATGTAGCTGCGGACAGGGATCTCGATGGCGAGCCTGATGATGTGATACAGTCCAAAAAAGTATGGAAGTTCGCCTACGGTGACTCTCTTAAGCTTACTCTCGCTATTATGGTGAGTGACGATTTTCACACAAGGCTGGAGCAGGATCCTAATTATGTTGATTCAACAATTGTAGATTTAACTGACGGGCTTGATGTGTCTCTTTACGATCAGGGCTGGTATGATGCATTTCATAATGTTGTGTGGGCTGAAAGGGTCTTCGACACTCCGATGTACGATACTCCGTTAAAGCGCTGGGGAGAAACAAAGAAAGACGGCTGGTTCGGAGAGGATGTAGGCGCAGACGGTATCTTCGGCGATTTTGCAGGCGACGCTTACTGCTGGTGGCTTGACTCTCCATACATCGGCCCGGACACAGGCGAAAACGACTATGAAATGACAACTTTCAATTCTCCAGTAACAGACTATTACGGAAATACTGCCGAAACGGAAGATATGCTTCTTCCGTTTGGAAGACAGCATGTCGAAGGCGATTACGGGATCAGCGGCAGCCTAGCCGATGGCGAAGGTTACGGATATATGGTCAAGTACGACAAACCAAACGGTGTTTACCCGCAGGGATCTTGGATAAGGTACGGGTTTGACAACGGAAGAATAGACGCAGGTGACGGTGTTCCCGATTTTACATCACCGCCTGCGCCGCCGCCGCCGAAGATAACTGTAACCGAGCTTGATGACGATATAACCGTCGAATGGACAAGTCATGAGTTTTATGAAAAGGATGACGGAAGCATTGGAGTTGCAGGCCCGGAATTTACATTTGATCCATACACAAGACTGCATGATTTTGAAGGATACCATGTTGAATTATCGCCTGACAGGCAGCTCGGTAATTTTACAACTATATTCAGTGTTGACCTTTTGAATTTTGCATATCAGAATGTGGCTGATCCGAAGGATTATTACGACAACCCCGTACCTGCCGATACAGTTTATGCGCATCCTGAAGACTATCCATATACACTTACGATAGGACCGAAGATATATAAGCTTGTCCCGTTCGGAGACAATAGAAATCTAGCGGAAGGTCATTCCGTGGGGGCAGATATGACATTTACCTGCACTACCGAACCGAGCCAGTACACTGAGTGGGATGAAGTAAGAAATTACAAATTTGTGTTGCATAATCAGACATTAGCACAGCAGAAGTTCATAGCGGTCACAGCATCGGACTACGGCGCTCCCAAAATGGGAGTACCTGCAATAAAATCAAGCCCGGAATCAAACGCTACTGCAACAGTGACATCAACTCTCAGCAAGTCGAGTGATGTTTTAGTAATTCCGAATCCTTACCGGAGTGACGCTGATTATGCGGGAATGGGATGGGAAGTTCTTGACGGTAAATACACATATCAGGAAGAGTACCGAAAGATTGTGTTTTTGAATATACCCGACAGATGCGTGATCAGGATATATACTCTTGCAGGCGATCTTGTCAAGGTCATAGCGCATAACGGAAATTCTGAATGGAGCACACCCTACTGGTACGGAACGAACGGTGCGTATTGGAACCTGATCAGCGATAATAATCAGGCTGTAGTTTCCGGAATATATCTTATTAATGTACAGGATGTGGACAAGAAAAGAGATGATTTTGTCGGAAAGTTCGTTATAATTAAATAAGGTTTGATATTAAGAAAAGGTCAATATTTTATACTTATGCTAGTACAGATATTCAATGATAGTGCATTATGATAAAGTAGTTTTATTGATTATAATATTCCCCATCCCAGGGATTGTATAGGACAGCTTCGCTTTTTTCCATGTCGGAAATGTTTCTTGTGGCTATGACCATATTATTCGCTATGCCTATGGATGCTATTAATCCGTCAATTGCAGGTAATGGTTTACCTTTCAGCTCAGTCGTTGCCTGAACTTTTCCCCAGACGGTCGCCGATTCCGTATCAAATGCGATAATTCTGTTTTTGAATCTTTCTTTGAGATCTGTATTTATCCACCCGATGAGGTCGTTTTTTCTTTTGCCTTCTTTGAGCCTTTCTATACCTTTTACGATCTCGCCGATCGTTATTGATGTGATGAATAGCGCGTTCTCATCAATTTCTGAGATCCATTTAATTACGTTTTTGTCGGGATCTTTTTTAATGAGTTCCGATATTACGCAGGTGTCAAGTATATAATTCATAATTCCGCCTTCCTGGGCAGCTCTTTGCTTCTTTTTAATGACAGTTCTTCTTTGGCGAGCGGAGATCTCTGAAAGAACTCGAATATGTTTTTTTCCGGCTTTGTCAGCTTTTTGTATTCTTCGATAGATATTATTACAACTGCGTCCTTTCCGTGCTTGGTGACTATCTGAGGCGAGTCTTCCTGCGCGAGCTCAACGATGCTGCTCAGTTTGTTTTTCGCTTCCTGTAATTGCCAATGGTTTGTTTTCATATCAGCCTCAATTTTCTTTTAATCTGTCTAGACTGTCTAGATAAAATATAGTATTTTAAACAGGAAATGTCAAGAGTCAATTCAGACGGGGTTAAAAATCGTCACAAACAACCTTAAACCGCAACCTTGGAATCAAAAAAATCGTTCGGAAATATTTTGTAACTAAAGAATATATCGTTAGTTACATAAACATCAAAAAAGATTTGCAATTCGATTAAATAAAGTTTATATTCGATACTCTATTTTTATAGAAAAAAGTTGATTAAAATAAACGGAGAGAAACAAATGAAAAGAACATTTCAGCCGTCAATAACGAAAAAGAAAAACAAGCACGGTTTCAGAGAAAGAATGTCAACCAAGAACGGAAGAAAAGTGCTTGCGAGAAGAAGACAGGTCGGAAGAAAAAGACTGACTGTAAGCGACGAGATCAGAAGGTAAGTGAGATTTTGGTGAAAGAGAATTCTTTAGAAAAGAATCTCATCCTGAAAAACAGAATTGAAATCTCGGATACTCTGAAAAAGGGAAAGAGATTCGATTCGGGAACGATAAGAATAATCCTTTTACCGAACCCGGAGCTTAAAAAGCTGAAAGTTGCTTTTTTGGTAAGTAAAAGACTGGGCAGAGAATCTGTTCTTCGAAATAAAATCAAGAGATGGTTCAGGGAGATATTCAGAACGAACAAGCAGTATTTCCCTGATCAGGTTCAGATAATAATTACTTCGCCAAGACCGTACGCCGAACTTGATTACACCTCACTAAAAAATGATTTTTTGGAGGTTGTCGGGAGTGAAAAATTCACTAATTTCGTTAATCAGAATCTATCAAAAACTGATATCCCCGCTAAAAACGAGTAGATGCCCGTTCGTGCCTTCGTGTTCTGAGTATTCGGTCGAAGCACTGAGCAGGTACGGCATTATAAAAGGAGCCATACTCGGATCGTGGAGAATTTTAAGATGCAATCCTTTTAACAGAGCATATCTGGATCCCCCGCATAACTGGGCTCAAAAGCTTCATTTTGAGAAAAAAAACAAAAATATAATACTACCGGAAAATAATGGATAAAAATACAATATTAGCATTTGTTCTGATCGCAATAATTATAATCATTTACCCTTTCTTTATGCCTAAACAGCAGCCTGTCGTTCAGAATGAACAGCAGGTAGAAAGAGTTCAGGATGTTTCGAATGAAATTTCACAAGACAGGGTAAATGTTTCAGATTCAGTTTCTAATCAGCCGTTGATCGAGCCTGCGCTTACTGCAGACACAACGCCTGACAGCCTTAAAATGTTTCTTCCCGAAGAAAAAGAGATCAGAATTGAAACAGATCTTTACTCCGCGGTGATCTCGACAAAGAACGGGGCTGTAAAAAGCTGGAAGGCGAAACATTACAAAAGCAGAGAAGACACCTCCAAGGTAATTGAACTCATACATGAGAATACGAATAATCTGAACACGGAAATATATCTGAAGAACGGTTCTGTATTGAAAGATGTGATCTATGAAGCCGATAAAGAAAATATTGTGCTTACAGGCTCAGAAAATACCGAAGAACTGATCCTTACCTGCAAAGACGGGCTTGGAAAAATATTATATACCAAGAAATTAAAATTCTACGGCGATAAATATTCTTTCGATCTTTCTATTGATACGACTCCGATCTTTTCTGAGCTCTCTGATGCCGGTGCGGTAAAAATATCATGGCCGGACGGTGTTAAGTATTCTGAAGTATCTGACGGCGGAAAGAACCTGAACAGGGAAGACTATTACAGAGCCACATATTGTAAAAATGGTGATGACTTTATTGAATATGACAATAATGACAAAACAGAGAGAGCGGTAGGCAGCATTGAATGGGGAGCTACGAGATCGAAATATTTTGAAGTGTTTTTTGCTGCGGTAGATGAGAAGCTGTCGTCATTCGAAAATTATCCCGCTTACGCAGACGCTAAAGCTCAGTTCACTTCGATGGGATTTTCTGTGGGTTTTGATAAAGGTAAGACACCTGTAAAAGACCTGCTTGTGTATTTCGGCCCGCTTGATTACGAGACATACAAATCATACGAAAGAGGGTTCGAACTTACAATGAACTGGGGATGGAATATAGTAAAACCTTTTTCTCTGGGTATCTACTGGACACTTAAGTTCCTACATAAGTACATTGACAATTACGGGCTTGTGATAATAATTCTTTCCCTGCTGGTTAATACTCTCGTTCTGCCCTTTACGATAAAGAGCTACAAGAGTCAGGCGGAGATGAAAAGGATCCAGCCTGAACTTAAAATAATCAAAGAAAAGTTCAAATCAGACATGCAGAAACAGCAGGCTGCCACCATGGAGCTTTACAAAAAGCACAAAGTAAATCCTTTCGGAATGTGCCTCCCGACACTGCTTCCAATGCCTATTCTTTACGGTATGTTCATTGTCTTCGGCGCCACGATTGAATTTAGAAGCGCGGAATTCGTATGGTGGATAAATGATCTTTCGCTGCCCGAGATATTGTTCACGCTGCCGTTCTCCGTACCTCTGTACGGCGCAAATGTCGGGCTTTTACCTATCATTATGGGCGTAACTATGTTCTTCCAGATGAAAGATTCAATGACATCGGGAGACCCGAACCAGAAAATGATGATGTATTTTATGCCTGTTTTCCTTACAGTCCTTTTCAATAACCTTTCTTCGGGTCTAATTCTATACTACACTGTCGGAAATTTTTACAGGATCGTACAGCAGAAATTAACACCTCCGATGGAACCTTTACAAAAAAAATAACGGGGCGTTTGTGGACTTTGATAAAAAATTAGAATCATACAGGCGTGAAATAAACGGATCGCTTGAAAAGATATTTACCAAACAGGAACCGGCTATTCTGTATGAGCCTATGCGTTATGCAGTCAACATCGGTGGCAAAAGAGTAAGACCGATCCTGTGCGGAATTTTTTACAGGATGCTTAAAGGAAAAAAGAAAAAGGTTCTTTATCCTGCTCTGGCTATAGAACTTCTTCATAATTTCACACTTGTTCATGACGATATAATGGATGATGACGATCTTAGAAGAAATCAACAGACCGTTCATGTAAAGTGGGATCTAAGCACAGGAGTGCTTTCCGGTGACGGCATAGTCAGCCTTGCATATAGAGTGCTGATAAAAGATAAATATAAGAATTCAGATAAGATCATTAAAGTATTTACCGACGGGCTTCTTGAAGTATGCGAAGGACAGGCTTACGACAAAGAATTCGAGACGAGAGAGGATGTTACAGAAAAAGAATATATACGGATGATAAACAATAAAACTGCCGCGCTGCTCTCAGTTCCCGCTCAGATAGGAGCATTGTGCGCCGAAGCGCCGGATGAAATTATCAGCCTTGCAGGAGATTACGGCAGAGCGCTCGGACTTGCTTTTCAGATCCAGGACGATCTTTTAGATATAGCCGGTGATGAAGCGCTGTTCGGAAAGACTTACGGCAGCGATGTGTCGGAAGGGAAGAAAACCTACCTGTACATACTGGCAAAAAAACTTATGTCAGCAAAAGACCTGAAGGTGTTCAACTCGATCGCGGGTCACGAAGATGCCACAAAAGCGGAGCTTGTCAAAGTTAAAAAGTTATATGAAAAGTATGGAATAATAATAAAGGCTGAAGAAGAAGCCGCAAAATATATTAAAAAAGCCGCAAGGATAATAAATTCATTTCCGAAAGGATATGACGTGACCGAGCTTAAAGAATTTACAGAGTGGATGCTTAAAAGAAAATACTAGCCAAAGGGTATAATTATGAGCACAGAACTTCTTCTGAAAAAACTAAAAAAATTTCTGCCGAACAATACCGCGAACAAGCTGCTGACCGATGATATGGTGTTCATCGAGGAAGGTTCTGTTCTTGTCGTAAGGTTCAACCTTTTTAACGAACTGTTTTTGAAGCTTAAGGAAAAAGAAGAGTTTTCTTTGAAATATAAAAGCGTATTCAACGATCTGATTTCGGAATTTCTGGAAATTATTTATGACAACGGCGGTATATTTTTAAATTTAAGCGACAACAAGATAGACATTGTGTTTACGAAAGAATTAATCGAAAAATCGAAAGATGATATAATCAGGCACTCTTTAAAATGCGCATACGACCTGAAAGTCAGATATAACGACTTTTCTGAAAAAATCAAGAAAACCCACGGTCTTGATTTTGAAAACTATTTCAGCGCGGGTATAGATAACGGTAAATTCCTCGAGATCATATTCGGGAACGAAAAAAGAAAAGAGAGAATAGTGCTCGGAAACGTACCGAAGAATGCTCTCGAAGCAGCATTTAAGGGTAAAGACGGGGATATAATAGTGTCTCAGGAAATTCTTACAGTGGTCAAAGAGAAAGTCGAGTACTGCAAGAGGAAGAACTGTCATATAATAACCAAGATCGGCTATAATATAGAACCGGTGAGCAGTTCGGCCGACAATTACCTGAATCTTAAAACATCAATAATCAAAGCGTTTCTTCCCGAGCATATTTACAACACTCTCAAGGATAATGAGGAAGAAGAGTTTACGGATATTAAAAAAGGTACTTTTATAGATATTGAGCTTTCCGACATTCACGAGTTCGGTCAGGAATATATAGACGCAGCCCAGAAAACAACTGACGAGACCGATTATAAAGTATTCACCGATAATTATTTTTTCGGACTCAACAAGCTTATAAAGAAAATATTCAGATTTTCATTTAATTTTGACGGAGCCGTTAATAAAATAGAATTATCCAGATACGGAATAAGGATAATCATCACTTTCTCGTTCCCGAAAACATTCGATAACGATTCTACAAATAAACTGATATGTATTGAAGAGATAAATAAGATCTGCTCGTCTTTTAAGAAGCTTAAGCACAGGATCATTTATTTTGACGATTTTATGTTCGCATCCATAGTAGGCTCAGAAGACAGGGCAGCTTATTTAATAACGTCCGAGCTGGCATCTAAACTCGACGATATAACAGGCGCGGTTAACGACGGCGAAATGAGAGAAATTGATCCCGGGAGAGATATTAAATCTATTCAGAAGCTGTCTGAAAAAAGGCTGTCGGGACAGGATAATTCGAACGAATGCGAAAAGGATTCAGACAGACTTGCCCTAAAAGGCCTGTATTCGCACAAAGTCATCGGAAGGAACAAAGAGATAATCAATCTTAATCAGATGCTCAGGCAGGGCGGGAAGATAATTACATTGACCGGCTGGCACGGATGCGGGAAGACCAGAATGGTCGAAGAGATCGTAAAGAGGATGTCGAACGAGAATTTTCATATAATCCATTCGAAAGTAGAAGACAGGGATAATATAATTGACCTGTTCAAATACATAATTGAAGAGGATTCGGGAGTAACATTATTTGACGATAATGATACGGTAAAAGCCAAGCTGGATAAATATTTTGCAAAGCTTTTAAAATACGCGCCTGATGAATTCGAAGCAGAACAGTTCAAAAGCAAATTTTTCATTCTTTACAAGATCATGTACAATGTGGATGAAAAGGACAGTATTTATTACACGCTTACTCCGGAATTGAGGCTGAAAAACTTAAAAGAAGCTTTGAGCCTTTTGATAATCTTCAACTATTATTATTATATTCAGCGAACGGAAGGCGTTATTTTTATTTTCGATGATATAGATAATCTGAAGCATGAAGAAAAAGATCTGATGCAGTATGTGATACAGTACAGCATATCTCACCTGGTCGAAATGGGGAACAGGCGTAATAAAAAAGGCGAAATAAACAAGATTTCTTTCCTTATAACCTATCACAGCGAGGACGACTTAGAGTTCAATAAATATCTCAAGCCGGTCACTCAGGAACTCCCCCCTCTAAAAAAGGATACGATGCGGCTGCTTCTGAAGCAGCTGAGCAAAGGTAAGAAAATGTCTTCAGAAGTAGAAAAAGTGATCCTGAAACTTTCCGCGGGTAATCCGTTCTTTCTTGAACAGTATTTCAGGTTCGTATTTACGGACGGGATGGTTTTGGAAAAAGAGAATCAGCTTGAAAAAACAAAACACTATAAAAAGAAGAACATTCCTACGGATATCAGAGAGATCGTAAGGCAGAACCTGGGAAAACTTACCCCGAAGCAGCTAGAAATTCTGCAGGCATGCTCGATAATTGGGGTAAAGTTCGATTATCTGATCGTAAAAAAATACTATCCGGGCTTTGATGTCCGCGATCTGGAAGAAATCGCCATGACGGGATTTATTAAAAAATATTATCTGGAGAACCACTATATATTTTCACACCCGATAATCAGCGAAGTGGTTTACGCTTCGTCCAACGACGAAAGCAGGAGAACATGGCACCGTAAAGTCGCAGAGCTTCTGATAGAAACAAAAGAAAGATCCAAGCTGAGCCATGCGAACTGGCAGGGGCATCATTTTTATCACGCCGGAGATCATGAAAGAGCCGCTCAGTGTTTAAAAGAAGGCTATGATTCAGCCGTCGAAAAGAATTTTATCGAAAGCGCTTACCAGAATCTCCAGAAGCTTATCGCATTCGCTTCTGACCCGGAGAAAAAAGACAGGCTGGTGCTTGAAGAGATAAAGATACTCTACAAAATGAACGACCAGATCAAAGCAAGAAAAACTTCATATACTCTTATAAACAAATACGAAAAATCCGACAATTATCAGTTCTATTTCGATATTCTATGTACCATACTTGAAAATTCCATGAGTTTTTCACCGGCAAAAAGGGTAAAAGAGCTTTTATATAAAGCTTCAAGCATAATGAGAAAATACAAGCTGAGTGATGAACAAAAGGGAAGGCTTTACACAAACTACGCTCTTTTTAAGAAAAATGAAGGTAATATTAAGCTGACCGTCAACTATATCACAAAAGCGCTTGTTCACGTCTCAAAAACTAAAAATTACGAGAGCAGATGCTTCCTCCTAAATGAGCTTGGAATGATCTATGAGGCGCAGTTCAGGTTCACAAAAAGTATATCAACTTTCCAGACTGCATTGAAAATAGCCGAAAAGAATGATAACCTTAAATTTCAGTCAATTATTTTGGGAAACCTGGGTAAGATTACATATAAGCTCGGCAGGGTCAAGGATTCGGTCAAGTACTACGAGAAAGCTTTAGAGACGGCTTCACTGTTAAGCCTGAAGGATGTGGAAGGCACATGCGCGGGACAGCTCGGCAATATATATCTTGAGACAAAAGATCTGACATCCGCTATGGCGAATTTTGAAAGGTCGATAAAGATATTCAGGGCACTTAACAACCTCGAAGAAATAAGCTACAGGCTGACGGACTTCGGAGCATGCAACATTCTGCAGAACAATCAGTTAGAGGCGGAGAAATGCTTCAACAAAGCCGGAAAGATAGCAAAAGAAATAAACAGCAGCCTTGCGAGAGCATATTCACTGCTTTATATAGCAAGACTGAAAGTTGTTAAAAAGAGTTATGCCGAAGCCGAAAAAAGTTTCAAGGAATCTCTCAAGATATACAGGGAGAAAAAACTCTATAAGCGAATGGGGATGATATATTATTATCTTGCGGAAATGTTCTATAATGAAATAGTTGAGTATGAGGAAGATCCGTTCAATAAATACAAGAATGAGATCAAGGACGATATCAGCAGGATTCTGAAATATATGAAATACTCTCTGCTGTACTCCAAGAAGGCAAAAAATATTCATTTTATCGCTCTCGGATATCTGCTTCTCGGAAAAATACTGAAAAGAAAGAACAGGAACAAAGAGGCGATTATAAATCTTCAGGCAGGCCATACGGCTGTTAAAATATCGGATTATTCAAAACTTTACATAGAGCTGACTCTCGAGCTGTCGGAAGTGTATTGTAAAAATTCAAGAACAAGAGATGCCCTTCTTCTGCTCAAAGCAGCACAGAAACTTGCTACTCAGAACAAAGACAACAACGCAAGAAACAGGTTCAAAGATCTGATAAAAGAAATTTCTGAATAAACTGGACATTATATGTTCCTGCCGGTAAACATAGACGAAATGAGATCTCTCGGCTGGGAATATCTGGACATAATTCTTATTTCAGGCGACGCATACATAGACCATCCCTCTTTCGGGGCCGCAATTATAGGTAAATATCTCGTTTCAGAAGGCTTTAAAGTGGGAATGATCGCACAGCCTGATACATTATCGAACACAGATTTTCAAAAACTACCCGCACCGAGGCTGTTCGTGGGGATTTCCTCCGGAAACGTTGATTCGATGGTCAATAACTATACAGCCTCAAAAAAACCGAGAAGATCGGATGATTATTCCGAAGGCGGAAATGGCGGAAAAAGACCGGACAGAGCCGTTATAGTTTATGCAAATAAGGCGAAAGAAAACTTCAAAGGCGTCCCTGTCGTTATAGGCGGGATCGAAGCGAGCCTGAGGCGAGTGGCACATTACGATTACTGGTCAGATAAGATTAGGCGGAGCATTCTTGCGGATTCCAAAGCTGATATTCTTGTTTTCGGGCAGGGGGAGAGAACTATCCTGAAAATAGCTCAGGAACTGCGGGACGGAAAAAATATAGAAGATGTCCATGGCCTGAGGGGAATATCATTCATAGCGAAAAAGGATGCTGGGGCTACTACAGGATTTACTTATGAAAAACTTCCTTCGTTCGAGGAAGTCAGTTCAGACAAAGAAAAGTTCATTAAAGCCGAGAAAACAATTCACAGCGTGACTAATCCTTATTTGAATAAAGGTATAATTCAGGAAACCAACGGCAGGCAGATAGTGATCAATCCACCGGTACTGCCTGATGATCATCTCGATGAATTCTATGATCTGGAATTCGAGAACAAGCCGCACCCGATGTACAAAGAGCTTATTCCAGCTTATGAAATGATAAGAAATTCCATAACGATACACAGAGGATGTTTCGGCGGCTGTTCCTTCTGCTCCATCGCCCAGCATCATGGCAGCTTCATCCAGTCGCGTTCTGAAGCTTCAATAGTTAAAGAGGCTATGAAGCTGAAATCAAAGTCTGTGACAGATCTGGGCGGACCGTCTGCGAACATGTATCGCATGCGGGGACGCGATCTTGAGAAGTGCATGAAATGCGTCAGGCTTTCCTGCCTGTTCCCTAAACTGTGTCACAATCTCGACACTTCGCATAAAAAACTCATAAAACTTTATGATACTGTCAAAGAGCATAAAAGGGTCTTCATCAACAGCGGGATCAGGCATGAACTCGCCCTTTTAGACAAGGAATATATGAGAGCGGTCGCAGGCGAGTTCACATCCGGACTTCTCAAGATCGCACCGGAGCATACAGAGGCTGATATACTCAGACTTATGCTAAAGCCGGATATCAGCAGATACGAAGAGTTCGTAAAGCTGTTCAGGCAGTATTCAAAAAAAGAGCAGTATGTTCTGCCTTATCTGATCTCGGCTTTTCCCGGCGCAACTCTGGAAAGTGCTAAGAAAATGTCGGCTTATCTAAAGATCTATAATATTAAAGTCGAACAGGTACAGGATTTCATTCCTCTGCCTATGACGATCGCGGCCTGCATGTACTACACAGAGAAGGATTTCTTCACAGGCGAGAAAATATATGTCGCGAAATCATATAAAGAGAGAGAAGAACACAGAAATCTCATGCAGTGGTGGAAGAAGTGAAGCTTAAAATTTCAATACTTTCTATTGTATTATCATTTATTCTGTACTCATGCAGTACGCAATTAGAATTAAGCTCGTACGGTGACGGACCTTATGTCTTTTATGCAGGCAGTAAGACTGGAGTCATAACTTTCGACAGAATGCAAAACCCGGATACGACATATTTTGATACAGAAAAGCTGAAGGCTGTTACTTTAGTATCAGAGTTCGATTCGATCCCGTGTCCCGCACTTGTGTTCAAGATCAGAACTGAACTATCTTCAACAGACGCTGAATATCCCATGCCATCAAAACTGATCGCGGTATCTGATATTGAGGGTAATTTTGAAAAGTTTTATAAGCTTCTGAAGGCAAATAAAGTTATTGATAATAACTACAACTGGATTTTCGGAAACGGTCATCTTGTAATAGTCGGCGACCTTGTTGACAGGGGAGATTATGTGACTCAGTGCCAGTGGCTGGTTTATAAATTAGAAGAGGCCGCGTTGAAGGCAGGCGGCAAAGTACAGTATCTTCTCGGAAATCATGACAGAATGATCCTGTCGGGAGATGACAGATATATTTCAGATAAGTATCAGCTTATATATAAAAAACTGAATGCAAAAGCATCTAATCTTTATTCAGCTGCGACTGAGCTCGGAAAATGGATGAGGAACAAAAATGCCGTAGCAAAAATAGGTTCAACGATCTTTGTTCACGGCGGTCTCAGCTATGAACTGCTTGAAAAGGATCTGACGATTGATGTGATCAACTCAATTGTAAAACAGGAAGTTGATAAAGAAGAACCCCAATCTGAAGATGCGAAATTCCTTTTATCAAAATACGGAATCCTCTGGTACAGGGGTCTGATAACTGATTACGGCGAATATAAAAAGATCACAGAAGACAAACTCGATGAAGTGCTGAAGAAATATTCAGCTGAGAAATTAGTTGCCGGCCATTGCGTGGTTGACAGTGTCTCAGCGGATTATTCAGGAAAAGTGATCAGATTAGATGTAGATCACTACGAGAAGGCTCAAGGATTGCTAATTGAAAACGGGATGTTTTTTGCGATCGATGAATTCGGAAATAAAAGGAGACTAAAATGAGAAATAAAAAAAAAGAAGTTACTGATAAAAAAATAATCGAAGCAATTTTAAAAGAAGCGGTCTGTTGCCAGCTTGCGATGACGGACGGCGATCAGCCTTATATCGTGCCTTTAAACTACGGTTATTTTGATAATGCGCTATATATCCATTGCGCACCCGAAGGAATGAAGCTCGATTTGATCCGAAAGAACCCGAAAGTAGCCTTCAATGTGACACTCGATGCAAAATATCTTGAAGGTAAGCTTACAATGAGATACCGCAGCGTGAACGGTACCGGTATAGCTTCAATAATTGAAGATGAAGAAGGCAAGAGGAAAGCTTTGAATTACCTTACAGGACATTTTGGGGCAGAACCGCATAACCATAGCACAAAGAGTCTCAAGACTATCGTCATGATAAAAATCGCGATTGGATCAACGACCGGCAAGATCAGTTATATGGATTAATTTCAGGCACAAGAAAAGATCTTCATACCGGCAAAAAGTCGTTTCGTCGCATTTTTATTCATTCACCGAAATTTAACCATTAAATTATTCTTGTGAATTTAAATTGAAATCAGGAGGGTTAAAATGAAGAAAATAATGCTGTTAAGCTTGGCTCTGGCATCATTGATCCTGCTTGTCAGTTGCGGAAAGAAAAATGATGAGATCATGAGCGTGATCAACGGAGTATCTGTTTACAACAACAGTGCTGTTCCCCAAGATACAACTTTTAATTATGAATTTATTGAGGACGGCATCATTCCATTTACCGATGGAGAAAATAACAACGAAAGGAACTTCAAAGAACCTTCGGGAGTGATCGAGGACAGCGATAAGAACATTTATGTGGCCGGCAGTGATGTGGGAAAGATATTTAAATTTTCATCCGATTACAAATTCATATCTTCTTTCGGCGGCATAGGCATCGGTCCCGGTGAATTTGAAGGAGGCCCTTCATCCCTGACTTATTATAGGAACAGGCTGCTTGCGCCATGCTGGAGAACTACTTCAACAAATGTGTATGACACAGACGGGAAATTTATAAATAAGATCCCGCCGGGAGTTCATGCAGGTTTTTCCGGACAGCTTACATTTAATGATGAAATGTTCATGAATACGGAATTTAGAAAAGCTGACGACACGGAAGTAATTCTGACTGCTTCAATAGCTTTGCTTGACTCTAATTTTGCAAATGTGTCAAAAGTGATATTTTCGAAGGATACAAGAACAAGCATGAGAATATTCAGGGTGAGCGATATGTATGTGCGTTACGCTGCCGGTAAAGATATATTATATGTCGGTGATATTTCTGAGGATAGCTATAAAATATTCGGATACGATAAAAATTACAATAAAGTAATGGAGATCAGGAAGAAATACAGATCTGAAGTTGAACAGGATTCTACTGCTGTCGTTTACATGTTCAATACGGATAATCTTGGAGGGTCATTCTATAGAAAATATAAAACTCCTGCAAAAAACAGAACTCTGCACTACAAATCTATCAATCACATGTTCGTTGATGCAAATGACAGATTGTGGGTGGTCTCTCCTACCAAGAACAAAAAGGATCAGGAAGGTTTGTTTGTAGATATCTTTGAAAAAGGAATTTACCTGAATACTATTCATATTCCGTTTTATAAAGATAAAGATTTCTCTTTTGTTTATTCGTCGATGTTTTTGCGCAACGGAAAGCTGTTCTATGTTGACGCCGATAATCAGTGCATAAAAGTTTACAGGTATGAGGAGACTAAAGCAAGAAATTAAGCAGAACTCGAAGGTCAGAAGGCTTAACAAACTGGGCGTATATTAATATGATTTGAGACCCTGTTAAATTAAATAATTTTAAATATTTTCAAAATAACTCTTGACTTGAACCCAAGGTCTATATTTACATTAGTCATTGTGGAACCACAAAAGTATAAAAAAAGTAGTTCGGAGGCAAAATGTATTACAGTATCGGAGAATTCTCAAAGATCACGAACTTAACCCCAAAAATGCTTAAGATCTATCACGAAATGGATCTTTTGGTGCCGGCAAAGGTTGATGAGTTTACCAAGTATAGATTCTACAATGACAGTAATATTGAAACAGCGAACCTGATAACTTTTTTCAAACAGTTCGATCTATCTTTAGCTGAAATAAAGGCGATCGTAGATAATCAGGATGATGAATCAGTTCTTGCAGAGCTACTTGAGAAGCAGAAAGATGTAATTGAGGACAAGATCACGAAATACAATTTCGTGATGGGTCTGATCAATGAAAAATTAAAAAGGAGAACCAAAATGACTGAAATAAATAGTGCGTCAAAACAAAGAAGCAGATTCTGGAAAATATTCGCTAAGTTACTGATGAGTAACATTCCCATAGCGGAATGTCTGGAGATCGCAGGGAAAAGTGCTGATGAAGAAACCAAAGCTGTGTTACCTGATATCATTAATGAAGTAAAACAGGGAAATAAATTACACGATATCTTAAACAACAATAAAGTCGTATTCACTGACCTGGAAATCTTTGTAATAAATCCTTATACAGAAACAGACCATTTGGCTCATGCTTCAAACAAGTTAGGTAACTTTCTCGAAGAAGTAGGGTTTCCTGACAGTATTGAGGGTGAAAAAAATACAAGGTCAAAATATTGGAAAACTTTCGGTTTACTTTTAGAATCAGGAGTTACACTAATTAAAAGTATGAAAGTGGCAGCTGAGTGGGCTGATGAAAAAATAAAAACGGAAACAGATCCGATACTAAATGAGATCAATAGCGGATCGGACTTTAGCACTGCACTAGAAATCAGACCTGATGTTTTCACAAAACTCGAGTTAGAGATGATAAGAATTGGTGAATGGTTCGGATGTTTAGATGTTACAATTCGGGAACTGCCGAATATCGTTCGAATGATAGAAGAAACGGATTCTGAGACCGTTAAAAGGCAAAATTTTTGGAAGGTATTACATTCCTTGTCATATCCTAACCTACCATTAAAAGATATTTTGAAAATAGCCTTAATTTTGGCTGATGACAAATTAAAAGCTATATCTGAGGATATTCTGAAAGAAATAGCTGATAAAAAGACATTATCATCAATAATGCAGAAACATCCGGACATTTTTCAGGAATTCGAAACCAGAATGACAGCTTTAGGAGAAAAGAACGGAAATGTCTGGAAAACTGCTCTGGATATTGCTGAGATTTTATAGATCTGAGATTTGACATTGTGTTATGCCTTTTGTATGCGAAGCCTCTTGAAAATAGAGGCTTTTTTTATTTATATCCGCTGTTCCCTATCCTGAATAATCGTCATTTCGTCGCATTTTTATTCATTAAACATAAATTCAGCTTTACATTGCTTCCTGATAAATCAAGCCGGGGTGGAAATGAGCTTAAATGCTGAGTACATAATCATAACCGACATAGGCAGCACGACCACAAAAGGACTTTTGCTGAAGCATGAACAGAAAAGTTCGGGTTATATTTTTAAAGATCAGTGCGACACTTTTACGACAGTGGAAAAACCTTTTGAGGATGTGAGGATCGGAGTTAACCGTATAATCGATACTTTTGAAAAAAGAAACGGTGTAAGCATAAAAGATGAAGACGGCAGGATGCTTATACCCTATCTTACTACAAGTTCGGCAGGCGGCGGGTTGCAGATAATGGTTTTCGGTCTTACAAAAAATGATACAGGAAAAAACGCAGAGATAACTGCTTACGGAGCAGGCGGAGTTGTTCTGAGGACTTTTACTATTGACGATCATGTAAAAGATATGGACAAGATCAGAATCATTCAAGATCTTAACCCTGATATGATACTCATGGCCGGCGGTTATGACGGTTACAATACCTACGGGATCATGCGCCTAATACAGGTTCTTTTTATTTCCCGGCCTTTGCCGCGCTTTGTTAAAAACCTGAAAGTTCCGCTGATCTATTGCGGTAATAAATCAATGGTAAGGCATGTAAAAACACTTCTGAATGATGTTCTCGATGTTTATGTTACGCCCAATATCAGGCCGGATAACGAGAATTTGAACTACGAACCCGCAAAGCAGGAGGTTCACCGCATCTTTAAAGAATCAGTAATGGAAAGAGCGCCAGGCTATACCGATTTGAAAAGCCTTACTGCTACCGAGATACTGCCGACGCCTACCGGCGTAGAAAATATCTTAGCATTGTATGCTCAAAAAAGTTCCGAAAATGCTTTTCTGGTTGATATGGGAGGAGCCACTACAGATATTTACTCATGGATCAAAGGCGATTTCAGACGATCCGTCTCGGCGAATGTGGGACTAAGCTTTTCTCTTGCAAACATTCTCGCTCTGATCATAAAGACAAATAATATTGAAATGCTTCTTCAGCATTTGCCTGATAGCTACAATGAAAGCAATGTTCGTAATTACCTTAATAATAAAACAATTAATCCTGCATATCTGCCTGTCAGCGATGCCGAGAGACTTCTGGAACAGGTCTGTGCGATTTTAGGTTTTGAGATTTCATGGCGGCAACACCTTGAATTGAATTTCAATAATCAGAGAAGCGATTTCTGGGATAAGCGGGAATTCTCGACAATTCGAAAATATATTAAGAGCAAATTTATCGGTCTGGCAAAATTGGCTAAAAACTATATGGAAAAGAAATTCGTGATAGATAAAGAAAGATCATTTTATCAATCTGACATTGATGACATAATAGGCTCGGGCGGAGTGATCGCTTATGCCAAGAATGTAGAAGAACAGATATTTATGCTGGCCGAAGGATTTAAACCCTACGGCGTTACCAGATTATGTGTTGATAAACCTTTCAAGGTTTCGCACATGGGTATGTTATCTGTACTTGATCCCAAACTTGCTTTGGATCTTTTTGAAAGAGAGTGCCTTACTGACATTGCTTATATCGTCGCTCCCGTGGGATTGATCTGGGAAGGAAGAAAAGTCCTGACGGCTAAAGATCAGGCAACCGGTAATGAAATCACTGTATCGGGAGGGAATTTTCATTATTTCCCGAATGGCGGAGATTTTGAATTCTCAACTTCATGTGCGATCGGAGTTAAAGTTACAAAGAATCTTAATAGCTTCAAGCTGAACACAAAATTACCCGTACTTATTGACTGCAGAGGAAGAGATAAAAATTTTATCAATAAAGCGCTTTTAGATTCAGGTATAAAGGAATTCTGTTTCAATTATGGAGATTTCGAATCAAAAATACCTCTGAACAGAATAGATACCGGACATCTGAGTGCTGAGAAAAGGAATATAACTCGAAAACTTCCCGTCAAGGGCGAAGTGTTGTGTAAAACAGGCGATATAGTCACAAGAGACCAGATCTTAGCTTTCAATAAAAATGAAGTACAGGGCAGATATATTATAGACCTTGCAAATTTTGATAACGGGCACAATAGATTCACCGAGGATGAATTCAGGAACAGAATACTTGTGAAAGAAGGCCAAATAGTTAAAAAAGACCAACCGCTTCTCAGAGGTTTTAAAGAAGAATTTTCAGCCACATTCGATCATAATATTGAAAAAGCACTGCATTCAAAAGTTGTCGAACATGTATTCAACATGCCCTATGCCGGACTGATCAGAAAAATATATTATAATATCGGTCTTATTATAGCTGAAGAGATTTGCGATTACGCACCTCATACGATAACTGTTTCTGATGACTTAAAGGTAAAACCTTCATTAGTAACAAATTACTTAAGCGTAAAGCAGGGTGATTTTGTCCGGGAGGGCCAGATCATAGCTCAGATAATTACGGAAAGCCCGACAGGCGCAGCCGGATATATAAAGGTTCATTCCCCATCAACGGGTTTTGTAAAAGAAATAAATCCTGTTACAGGCTGTGTAAAAATCCAGTATGAAGCAGATCCGTTTTATTTAAAAGCATTCGTTGACGGCAGAATCACTGAAGTTATCGAAAATCAAGGCGTGACTATCGAAAGCAACTCAATATTCATGCAGGGAGCTATAGGCTTCGGAGGAGAGAATACCGGCAGGCTGATAGTAGGATATTTTGTGGATTTACAGGCTTCTTTATCAGACACAAATGAAAATGAGAATATAATTATAGCTGTCAAAGACAGCTTAACTCCTTCGATGCTGGAATGGATCAAAAGTAATAATATCAAAGGGGTTATCGCGGCATCAATTGACAATAAAGTGTGGGTAAATTACCACAAAAAAGAGATCGGCGTAGCCATAACGGGAGATGAAGACCTCGGTTATTCGATCGTGCTCATTGAAGGCTTCGGAACATCACAGCTTGATGACGGATTTTTTAATTATCTGAAAAAATTTCAGGATCAGAACATAAGCATCAACGGACGCACCCAGATCCGGGCCGGGATAATCAGGCCGCAGATAATACTGCCTGCACCGTTATAAAAAATTTAATCATAATAAAGGAGTCAGTAAATGAAGAGAAAATTGTGCGTGGTGTATGTCATGCTATCCCTGATAATCTTTAGCGGTTGCTCGAAGAAGGAACTGAATTACACTGTAACAGAGGCTGATGGTATTAAAACCTATCACAACAAGAACATTCCCTCTGATCCGACCTTCAAGATCAGCCCGAAAGAAATTTTCACGCTCTACGGTGCTGATGAAAACGAAACAGATTCAACCAGAATGATTATAAAAATCGGCGCAATTGATGTTGACAGCAAAGGAAATCTATTCATTTTAGACCGCCTGAGAGCTACAGTGAAGAAATTTGATAAGAATGGCAATTTCATAAAAAGTTTCGGCAGGCTGGGAAGCGGTCCGGGTGAATCTTCTAATGCATTCTCAATGATTATTCTAAACGATTCAATAATAATAGACGATTACGACGCATTTCGTATGCTGAAATTTGATAACGACGGAAATTTTATCAGAAACTTTACAATTAAAACCTCAGGTATGCCTGAGAGGTATAAAAGATTCGGCAAAGACAGAATTGTAGGATATCAGGGATATGACGAGGTGATTTCACCAGATACTTATTATTCCAGCTATAACTTCACTCTTATGGACAGTGAGCTAAGAAAGGTTAAAGAGCTTCATCAGAACAGGATAAAATTTGAACAATCCACATATAATTTTTTCGATATTTTTCTTTCAGCCTACGCGCTGTCTGATAAAGAGATATTTTTTGCAATAAAAAGTGATACCAAATATTTGATCAAAGCTTATGACCAAAATGGAGAATATAAGTATTCAATAATAAGAAATTATACCAGACAAACATTTAATGAGACTGAATTAAATGAATTCGGAGTAAAATATAAGGACGTATGGTACTACAACAACAATAAATCAATATATAAAAGTGCGATCGTTCAAATGGAATACGATAAATACGGAAATCTTTGGGTTTTCAGTTCGATCAAAAGAGACGAAAAAAATCAACATGACCTTTTTGTAGATATTTTTAAGGATGGCATTTTCTTAAACAGCATTAAACTTGATATCTGTCCGGGGTTTGATTTTGTAAATTATGATCATCAGATCAGACTTATAGGAGACAGACTGTATTACACAAACAGTATTGAACAATATGTAAAAGTATTTGAGTATTAAACAGGAGAATTGCTCATGATAAAAACAAAGCTGATATTAGTTGACGGAATAACAGGGTCAGGTAAATCAACGACATCGCATTATATTTACAGGCAGCTGGCGAAGAACGGAATAAAAACAAAATGGTATCCCGAGGTCGAGAAGGACCATCCGCTGCATGTCAGGATCGAGGGTGGAGATAAACTCACTGAAGCAGAATGGCTGGACAAGTTCTTCGAAGTATATCCCAAGCAGTTGGCTGAATTCGCCGAAAGAGCTGAAAAAGACGATGCCGTAAATATTGTCGAATGTTTTCTTTTCCAGGATATACTTGCATGGCTGATCATGTTCGAATGCGATAGGAACAGGATAGAGAGATTTTATAAGCAATATATTCAGGTCATGAACAAACTAAACCCGACGGTAATTCATTTCTATCAGAAAGATGTAAAAGAGGCAATCAGGCTTAATTTTGAGCGCAGAGGGGATGAATGGAAGAAAGATATCATATCCCGAGACCAGGAGGGATTATTCTATAAGAACCGTAACCTATGCGGTGAAGAAGGATTCATTAAATATTTCGAAGAAATGTCAGGTATCTCATTAAAATTGTTCGATGGTCTAGAATGCTCAAAAATTAAGATCGAGAATTCCGCGCAGCTATGGGCTGTATATAGAAAAAAGATTTCTAAGTTCCTTGATATTAAACAATATAAAGAGCAATTGCATGACAGCGGATTTAAAAAATATCGCGGAGTATATTTTGGGCACGGCTATATATACAAATTCCATGAAAAGAACAAGCGCCACTGTCTGGACATTGTCTGGCCGGACTATAAACTTCTTCCCGTTTCAAAGAATGAATACGAGATGGAGGGGAACCCGGGGACTTTGAAATTCTACACTTACGGAGGAAAGAGAAAGTTTAGATTTACTCATGATCACTATCACATAAAGGCAGGCACTGTGATCGAGGAATACAAAAAGTTTCCTGTGACCGAATCTGATCTGCAGAAGTTCTGCGGCGATTACAGATGTGAATCGGAAAAACTCGACAGAAAAATATTTCTGGATAAAGGCGAGCTCAATTATTACTGGTGCGAGAAAAAGGCACAATGCCGGTTACTCCCCATAGGTATGAACAAATTCTCTAAACTTACTGGAATGGTAAATACCATTACATTTAGAAAAGTAAAAGGTACCTGGCATTTCAAGGTTTGGGATAAAGGCTACAGATCAAATGCAGTGTTCGCGAAGAAAGAAACGGTCGAAAACAAAAGCTGATCAGGAACGCGGAATCATTTTCAACATCGTAAGAGGCTGTACTCAAATCAGAGCAGGCATTGTAAGACCGCAGATAATACTGCCTGCACTGGATTAGATAATTTGAAAATTATTGACAATCAATCTTTTTTAGCTTAGATTTATGCCCGAAAACAAACTAACACAGGATAAGTTATGAAGAAGAATGTTTATGTTGTGATCGTTCTGTTGAGTTTTTTGCTGATGCTGAACGCTCAGACAGAAACCGGGTTCGTAGAGGAATCTGTTGATTTCACTAGAGGCGACGCCGTTTATTCAGGCACGTTATCAAAACCTGCCGGCGAAGGTCAATTCCCGGTAGTGATCATGGTCAGCGGAATGGGTCCGCAGAACAGGGAATGGTCATTTGGAAAAAATTACAAGCTCGCAAAGATATTTGCGGACTATTTGAATAAGAACGGAATAGCCGTTTACCGCTATGATGACAGAGGTTTCGGCAAATCCACAGGAGTGTCGGAGACTTTGACAAGCTTCGATGACCTTGCGGAAGATGTATATTCTGCGGTGACTGCGCTCAGAGCAAGAAAGGATGTGGGCAGGATCGGACTCTTAGGGCACAGCTTAGGCGGAATACTTTCGATCATGGCGGCTTCAAAACACAGCGACATTGATTATATCATAACGCTTTCAGGATCATACCAAACAGGCGGCGATATAATGATGGAACAGGCTTCTACGCTTAAAAGATGGAAAACTTCTGCAGATATGACCGAAGAACAGGTGATCGCGAACGGCGAGAGGTTCGTGAAGAACTGGATCTCGTATTCTAACGGCGGAGAAGGACTTGAAACGATGAAACAGGTTTTAAACGACCTGGTTAGATACCAGATAAAGAAACTTCCGCCTGAAAAGCTGGCTGAGAATCTGAAGAATTTTAAAGATGAAGAGGAAATGTTTACAAAGAACTTTGACGATGTTGTTGCTTATTACACATCCCCGCATCAGAGATCATTCGCAGTTTACGATCCGGTAACTGATTTTAAAAAAATAACCTGCCCGGTTCTCGTATTGTTCGGTCAGAATGACAAGCATGTTGTGGTAAAGTCCAATCTGCCCAGAATAGCGCAGGTGCTCCCTGAGGCCGCTGTTACCGATCTTACTGTGAAAATAATTCCCGAAGTAGATCACGGATACACAACGCCCGAACTTTTAAAAGAAGGAAAGATCGGCGTCGGCGTTCTTGAATTCGTAACGAACTGGGTGAATTTCAGAAAATAAGTTTTTTTCAAAAATAAATTTCTCTTATTAATAGTGTTTTTTAATTTTAAGGCATTATATTACTCTCGTTAAAAAAATGCGTTTATTGCTTAGAAGGGTAAAAAATGCTTAAAAGAAGGAAAATATCAATAACCACCCACTGGCAGAAAAGCGAGAGGCTCAAGCTCAATGAATTTGCCGATAAAAGAGGTCTTGGGGTTGAAGTTACCAGCTTCGTGGTTCCTTCCTGGTACTATGCCAAGAATAAGGAACAGCTAAAGAAAGCGGTTAAAGCACATATAGCAGAATTTTCAGGATTTAAAAATGTGATCAGCCTTCACGGTCCTATCATGGATATAATTCCGCATACAATAGATGAAGAGATAAGAAATATCGTGCTGCGTAGAGTAATGACAACTATGAAACTTGCTGAATTGCTTGGAGTAAAGCGTGTAATCTTTCATACCGGTATAAATCCTATGGTCACTGCGCCAAATTACTATATGAATGTGTGCAAGCAGCAGGCAAAATTCTGGGACGAAATTCTGGAGAAATTTAAAAATCAGATCATCTGCATAGAGAATATGTGGGAACCGGATACAAAAATCCTCAGAATGATATTAAAATACAGCAAAAGCGACAGGCTTAAGATATGCATCGATGTGGCCCATGCGAATGTTTATGGTAAAATACCTATGAAAGAATGGTTCACAAAACTGTCTGAGTATATAGTTCATCTGCACCTTAACGATAACAACGGTGAGTATGATGAGCATTTGGCAATCGGTGACGGAATGCTGGACTGGAAAACGATAATGACCGAAATTGACAGGCTAAAAACAAATCCGAGAGTTGTGATCGAGATCCCTGAAAAAGATAAAATCATTAAAAGTTTGAAATACCTCAGGGCAAAAGGCTATCTGGAATAGTAAAGGAGCATATTATATGGACATTATAAACAATAAAACGATAAAAAAAGTCAAAGTTGTTAACGGGCTTGTATCTAATATATGGGCAAAATGGACGACGCACGAAGGTTTGAAAACTTTTTTCGGAGCGGATAATAAGATCGAACTGGCTGTCGGAGGTCCGTTCGAGATATATTTTATCGAAAAAAATCCTTACGGGCTTAAAGGAAGCGAAGGCTGTAAGATCATAAGCTTTCTTCCAGAAAAAATGTTATCGTTCACATGGAGCGCTCCGCCGCAGTACCCGGATATTAGGAATCACGAACATAAAACATGGGTGGTCGTCAATTTCAGGATCATGCCGAACAGCACAACCGAAGTTGAGTTAATTCATCTCGGTTGGCCTGCAGGAGATGGGTGGGATAAAGTATATGACTATTTCGATAAAGCGTGGGAATTTGTTTTAAAAAGCCTCGAAGAAAGCTGCGGAAAAACGAAATAACCCGGGACATGTAGCCTGACTTGACAAATTGATTATACTATGGTAAATTACCACCCGTTTTATTTAAAAAAGCCGAATTTCGTGGAATTTGCTTACAATAAAATATCTGCTCACACCATTCTCTTCAAAATAGTTTATCACTAGCTCAAGATAATATACTGTTGTTAAAATCACGAATGCTGTTTATATTTCATAAAGAGGTAGTTCTATGTTTGATAAAATAAATCTCAAACCTACGCAGATTTTAGTACTCGGAGTACTCAGCTATATTATATTCGGCATGATCCTTATATCGCTTCCGATCTGCCAGAAAAGTCCGATAAGTTTTATAGATAATCTGTTTTCAATAGTTTCAGCCGTGTCAACGACCGGACTGCTTACAGTCAGCGTAGCTGATAATTACACTTGGTACGGGCAGCTTGTATTAGTCATCATGTTCCAGTTAGGCGGTTGGGGATTCATGACCACAACATCTTTTTTCTTTCTCGCAGTCAATAATAATATGTCAAGAAACAGGATAAAGATCTTAAACACGAGCTATTGTCTACCTGAAGATTTTGACATAAAAAAATTCATTAGAAATACCGTATTGTTTACCCTGATAATAGAGATTATCGGAGCAGTCCTGCTTTGGATATTTTTTTCCAAAGCTAACATGCCTGATGCACTCTGGTCAGCTGTATTTCACTCGGTTTCAGCTTTCGCAACTGCCGGTTTCGGTATGTATAATAACAGCCTTATGGATTTCTCTTTAAATGTTCCGGTAAATCTGACTATAGGGATCTTATGCTACTTCGGAGCCATAGGTTTTATTGTTTTGCAGGATCTTTATTACAACTTCAAAAAAAAGAAAAAAATCACCTTTACTTCGAAAGTTATTCTTTATATGACTTTGATAATATTTGTTCTTGGCACTGTATTTTTCTACTTTACAGAACCTTCAATTCAGACAATGTGCATAGGAGACAGACTGCTCGTTTCAGTATTTCAGATAATGTCAGCTTCAACGACAGCCGGATTCAACTCAATAGATATCAGCATACTTTCACGCGCAGCATTATTTCTGGTTATCATAGTGATGATCATCGGAGCTTCACCGAGCGGTACAGGTGGTGGTATAAAAACTACAAGCGTTTCAGCTTTATCGGGCGTTATCTCAAGTATTATAAAAAAAAGGGAAGTTGTTGTATTCATGAATCACGAAATACCAATGAACAGGGTATTTAATGCCGTAGCCGCTACAACTATTTATGTGACTGTTCTAAGCATAGGAATGTTCCTCCTTTCGATCACGGATATATTTGAATTCGAGAAGTTATTCTTTGAAGCTGCCTCCGCTTTGGGAACGGTAGGTCTAAGTACGGGGATCACTTCAAGCTTAAGCTATGCGGGTAAGATCATAATAATAATTTTAATGTATCTGGGCAGGGTCGGGCCGATCAGTATCGGTATATCTTTATTCGGAATCAGAAAAGAAAAGAACAGATTAAAAATATTTTATAAAAAAGACGATCTGGCTGTTTAAAATAAAATAGAAAAAACAGCTTGACATTAAACATTATGAGATGTTATTTAACTCATTAGAATTATCTTAATCCGGAGGTCTGTATGGAAACACAATTCGCGCCGGCAGAAAGATTGTCACAAGACGAAGTCAGATCGCAGAATAAAAAACTACAGTTATCCGGGCTTATAAAAGCTATTGCAGAAGCAACCGGCACTTATTTTATGATACTGAACAGGCAAAGGCAGATAATATATGCTAATAAAGAATTGCTCGATCTAATACAATCAACATGCGAGCATCCTTTAGGGTTGCGGCCCGGCGAAGTTTTCGGTTGTGTGAACTCGAATAAGACAGAAGGCGGGTGCGGAACACATGAATTCTGCAGAGAATGCGGCGCAGTAAATGCGATACTTGAGGCTTTAGAAGGCAAACCTTCAAAGAAAGAGTGCAGGATAACATCCATGCATGGTGATCAACTTGTCGCTTATGATCTGTCTGTTAAGGCTTATCCTTTCAATTTCGACAACATCAACAACATACTTGTATCCATACTCGACATAAGCGATAAAAAGCGAAGGGAGATACTTGAGCGGACTTTCTTTCATGATGTCCTCAATAGCGCGGCAGGACTTCACGGAGCTTCTTTCTTAATGGTCAGAAAGTACTGCCCGGAGGGAAGCGAAATGTTCGAAAAAGCAAATACGATCTATAGCTCTACTAACAGCCTGATAGAAGAAATAAAGACACAGCAGATCATAATGGCTGCGGAGAATCACGAACTTCAGCTTCACGGATCGATGATCGAGCTGTCAAACCTGCTCAATGAGGCTGTCGAGCCAGTTAAAAATAATCAGGGCTTAACACAATGCAGGATAGTCACTTCATATAGCACCGATACTTCTTTTATTTCCGATGCCTCCCTTTTGAGGAGGGTTCTGATAAATATGATAAAGAACGCAGTCGAAGAAAGCAGCCCCGAAGATCATGTTACTGTCAAAGCTGTCGTGGATAAAGACAAAATCCTTTTCTCTGTAAATAACCCTAAACATATGGATGAATCAGTTAAAAGGCAGATATTCCAGAGATCATTTTCCACAAAAGGAAAATGCAGAGGTATCGGAACATATAGCATGAAGCTGCTGGGTGAAAATTATCTGAAGGGAAAAATATGGTTTGAGAGCAGTGAAAGTTCAGGTACCACTTTTTATTTTGAACTTCCGGTAAGTTTTATGTGATACTTTCTATTTCCGTTTCAATTGAATTATCTTATATTTACGCGGACTTTAAATGAGAGGAAATGGAACTTTCAATTTTTACATATTTTTTACTATTCATAGCCGGAACAGCTGCGGGATTTATTGATTCTATTGCAGGTGGCGGCGGTTTGATTACTCTGCCCGCGCTTCTGCTTGCAGGACTTCCGCCTCAGATGGCTCTCGGAACGAATAAGCTTCAATCGACATTCGGCAGCAGCACGGCATCATACTATTACATAAAGCACGGTAAAGCAGATCTTAAGACTGCTAAGATTGGAATTATTTATACTTTTATCGGAGCTGCTCTCGGTACGGTCGCGGTTCAGGTTACGAGCAATGAATTTCTGAAAAAGCTGATACCTTTCCTTTTAATGGGAGTGCTGGTTTATCTTCTGTTCTCTCCGAAAGCGGGGGAGATAGAAAGGGAAAAACGGATGAACGAGAAATGGTTCTACATTATCTTCGGACTCTCTATCGGGTTCTATGACGGTTATTTCGGACCGGGAACAGGAGCTTTCTGGGTTATCCTGATCGTATTCTTTCTGGGGCAGGAAATGGTAATGGCTACCGCATATACAAAGATCATGAATTTCACAAGCAACATAACTGCGCTTCTGTTCTTTCTGATCGGCGGAAAGATCATGATAGTGCCCGGGCTTGTTATGGGTGCAGGTGAAGTAATCGGCGCAAAGCTCGGATCAGGACTTGTGATCAGAAAAGGCGTGAAGTTCATAAAGCCGTTCTTCTACACGATCGTAGTAATAATTATAATATCATTATTTTACAAACATTATTAGGAATAAAATGACATTTCCAAAGCTGAAAAAATCACTCGGACAGAATTTTCTAAAAGATGAATTCTATGTTTCAAAGATCGTTGAATCTTTCAACCTGAAAGAAACCGACACCGTGCTTGAGATCGGGCCTGGCGGAGGTGCTCTGACAAAAAGGATCTCCGGTCGGGTCAAAAAACTCTACGCTGTAGAGATAGATCAGAGGCTGATCGAAAATCTGGAAAATAATATTACGGATGATGATTTCGTACTGATAAATGAGGATTTCTTAAAATTCGATCTTGTAGGCAACGTAGCTGAAGATAACATTAAAATTGTAGGAAATCTGCCTTATCATGTAACAAGCCCTATCATTTTCAAAGTAATGGAACTTGCTTCAGAAGTTAATAAGGATAAATTGAAAATTCAGTCTCTCACGATCATGATCCAGAAAGAAGTTGCCGAAAGGATCGTAGCTAAAGTAAATACAAAAGCATTCGGTGTCTTAAGCGTATTCACCCGCTTTTTCTGCGAACCTGAAATTCTGTTCGATATACCCCCGGAAGCATTTTTCCCCAAACCTAAGGTAGTATCTTCTGTTATAAGATTTAATTTCTCCGTCGGGAACGGGAATCTACAGAAAGTGAAAGACATGAGTTTTTTCAGAAAGGTCGTAAAAACAACTTTTCTCAACAGAAGAAAAATGCTTAGAAACACACTAAAGCCTTTCATCGAACCGGAACTTGTGAGATCTGTCGAGATCACAAAACGTCCCGAGAATTTAAGCGTGGACGATTTTATAAATTTATCAAACGAAATATTTTTAAAGTAAAAAATTAATTTGACTTTGACCAAGTTCCTTCCTTTCTTATTAAAAGTTAAAAAAACTTTGGAGTAAATCATGGTCAAAGATTTCCAATCAATTCTGTCAGACAATTCAAAAAGAATGAAAAAATCTGCCATCAGAGAGCTTTTAAAGCTTACCAACAAGCCCGGACTGATCTCTTTTGCAGGCGGTCTTCCTTCACCTCTGACATTTCCGATATCTGAGCTGAAAGAAATATCATGCGAAGTTCTTGAGACTGAGGGAACAGCCGCACTTCAATATTCTACAACCGAAGGCGACCCCGAACTGAGAAAACTTCTTGCCGAAAGATATGCAAAGCAGGGTTTGAAAATAACGCAGGACAATATTATCATTGTAACATCTTCGCAGCAGGCCCTTGACCTGATCCCGAAAGTTTTTGTAAATCCCGGAGACAAAGTTCTTGTCGAGCTTCCTTCTTATCTGGGCGGGATACAGTCGTTCCATAATTACGGCGCTAATATGATAGGCATCAAGCACGATAAGTACGGAATGAGGGCAGATATGCTCGAAGAAGAGCTTAGCATCTTGAAAAAAGTGGGCGAAAAGCCGAAATTCATCTATATAATTCCGGACTTCCAGAACCCGGCCGGAATAACGATGCCTGAATGGAGAAGGCTTGAGATAATCAAAATAGCTCAGGAATATGATGTTTTAATAATTGAGGACAGCCCTTACAGAGAACTTCGTTTTGAAGGAGAAGAACAGAAAACCTTTTATCAGCTTGCAGACGAAGGTCGTGTAGTTCTTCTTGGAACTTTCTCAAAATTATTTGTTCCGGGTTTCAGGGTGGGATGGATAATTGGAAACGAAAAAGTTTTAGATAAGATAGTTACAGCGAAACAGTCGACCGATCTTTGCACGTCAGCTTTCGTTCAGAAGATCACGGCCAAGTATATAAAGAAAGGTTATTTTGATGCAAATCTTAAGAAAACCATCATAATGTATAAGGAGAAAAAAGATGTGATGATGGACGCTTTTGAAAAATATCTTCCGGACGGAGTCACATGGACAAATCCTGAAGGCGGATTATTTCTTTTTGTCACTCTTCCCGAATGGATGGATTCGGAAGAACTCTTCATCAAAGCTGTTGAGAATAATGTAGCTTTTGTGATAGGAAAAGTATTCCACTGCGATGAAAGCGGAAAAAATACAATGAGGATAAATTTTTCTTTCGCAACTCACGAAGAGATAGTTGAAGGTGTCAAAAGGCTTGGAAAAGCAATAAAAGACATGATGGATAAAAAGTAAGCCAGTGTAAGATTATAAATTCAAGTTGTAAACAAGGAGCGCGATATGGAAAAAGCGAATATTGAATGGGGAAAACTGGGTTTTGCCTATCTGAAAACCGATAAACGTTTCATCTGCCACTGGAAAGAGGGAAAATGGGATGAGGGAAAGCTTGTTGATGATAATCAGATCACGATCAGTGAATCGTCCAATGTGTTTCACTACGGGCAATGCTGTTTTGAGGGAATGAAGGCTTACACTGCAAAAGACGGCAGGATACTTCTGTTCAGACCGGATGAGAACGCCAAAAGGATGGTAAAAAGCTGCCAGCGTGTGCTTATGACAGAATTTCCGGTCGAAAGGTTTATCGATGCATGTAAACAGGTTGTTAAAGCTAATCAGAGATTTATTCCTCCATACGGGACAGGAGCAAGCCTTTATTTGAGACCTTTCGAAATAGGCGTCGGCGACAATCTCGGGGTCAGACCCGCAAAAGAATATATATTTTCCATTTTCTGTTCACCTGTTGGGCCGTATTTTAAGGGAGGTTTAGCTCCTGTGAATTTTATAACTTCCGAATACGACAGAGCCGCACCAAACGGTACCGGATCGGCAAAAGTGGGAGGCAACTACACCGGAAGTCTTCTGCCTCACGAACTCGCTGTAAAAGCCGGGTATGCGGACTGTATTTACCTTGATCCTAAAACGCACACAAAAATTGAAGAAGTCGGCGCGGCGAATTTTTTCGGAATTACACATGACAATGTATTTGTAACACCAAAATCGCCTTCTATTCTTCCTTCAATAACAAAATATTCTCTTCTTCATGTGGCTAAGGAATATCTCGGCATGAAAACAGAGGAAAGAGATGTTCTGATAGATAAGCTTGATGAGTTCAAAGAAGCCGGAGCCTGCGGAACAGCCGCGGTTATTTCTCCGATAGGCGGAATAATGCACAAAGGAAAATATCATGTTTTCCATTCGGAAAAGGAAGTCGGGCCTGTTACGCGCAAGCTTTATGATACATTAACAGGAATCCAGTACGGCGACATTAAAGCGCCTGAAGGCTGGGTTGTCGAAGTATGAAGTTAAGGGGACTGCGATGAAGAATTTATGGATGTTCTGGGAAAGGGTAACAGGAATATTTTTCGGATACAAAAGACTCGATATTCTTAAAACACTGTATATTAATATTCTTCAGGGTTATTTTCCCGCCATAAAAATTCTTGTGTATCCCAAAACCAAGATAGGAAAATCCAAGAAAGGAAAAATAACTATTAATGGCGCTAAAGCGAGGCTGCATCTCGGCACAGCGTTCGAAAGGGGAAAATACAACAGCACGGGATTGAAAATCGACGAAGGCGGTGAGTTGATCGTAAACGGAATATTCAGTTTTCATACAGGCTGCGAAATAAATATAGCGGACGGCGGAAAACTCGAAGTCGGGAACGGTTATGCGGCTAACGATGTTGATATTTCCTGTTTTCATAATATCAGGATAGGCAATTATATCGCTATATCAAAAGGTGTGGCCATCAGCGATTCGAACGAGCATACGATAAAAGGTATGGAAGAACCGGGTTTGAAACCCGTGATAATAGGAGAGCATGTAGGGATCGGTATGAGGGCGATGATACTGACAGGCGTTAAAATAGGCGACGGGGCTATAATAGCTGCCGGAGCTGTTGTTACCAGAGATGTTCCGGCAAAATGTTTTGTTGCCGGGGTTCCGGCAAAGATAATCAAGGAAGACGTGGAATGGAGTTAAAGATAAAGGCGGGTTATCCCGCCTTTATCTTTTAATATATTTCGAGCCTATCGGCACAAGAGATCCGGCTATAAGTATTTTGATCATATCACCGGGTATAAAAGGATAAACTCCCGCACTTAGTACATTTTCCCACCCTGTAAAATTGGATAGCCATAAAACACCGAAAATATATATGACCGCATTACCGGCTATCATTGCAAAAATTGATGTTTTAAAAGATCTGAACATTCCTCTGTCGCTCATCATTCCAACAATATAAGCCGCGGCGAGGAAACCGATCAGGTATCCGCCCGTAGGACCGGCCAGTCTCGCAATGCCAAAATCTCCTCCGGCAAAAAAAGGCATTCCCACAGTTCCAAGAAGGATATAAGTACTTACCGCGAGGATTCCCTTTTTTCTTCCGAGCAATCCTGCCGTCAGTAAAATACCGAGGGTCTGTCCTGTGAGGGGTACCGGATAAAGCGGAATTACGATCTGAGAAAGAACAGCGATCAAGAATGTTGCAGTCACGACCTGCGCGATCTGAGTTGATAATTCATTGCTTTTAGATGAAACATTTGAAAAATACATAGTAGAAAATCTCCATTTAATTTTTTCAGGTGCTTAATCTAAGATAATCCTGTACAAAATGAAAGTAATTTTTTTTAATATTTTTATGGATAAAACAGTTAAGCGGTATTACATTTAATCCGGAGGGATTATAAAATGAGCAACGGGATTGAAGAAGCGTTAAGTGAAATGAAAGAGACTGCCGGTGTAATATATGCGCACGGGTGGGGAGAAGCTTCCGCAGGAAATCTCAGTTTGAGACTCCAAAGCTCAACGGCCTGCAGCAAATCACACTATACGGAACTCTCCGACAGGTTTGAAAACCTCGCGGGAAAGACACTTGTTATTACATCATCAGGCAGCAGAATGAGGCAGATAGCCTCAAAGAACACTGAAGAATATTGTTCAATAATAACCATGAACGATAACGGGACGGGATATTACAAAGTCAATAATTCTGATAAAGATCCAAGTTCGGAGATCATAGCTCATCTTATGCTTCATAACGAGTATGAGAAGAAAAATCCTGAGATAAAAGCCGTACTTCATTGCCATCCTGATCAGATCATTACATTAATGCATCTGACAACATTCAAAACAAAAGAAGCGATAAATAAGATGCTGTTCTCGATCCATACCGAAGCTCAGCTGATCATTCCTGACGGTGCGGGATTTGTAGGATTGAAGAAGCCCGGATCCTATGAATTAGCTTCGGCGATACTCAACGAACTTAAAAAGAGAGAGATCGCGCTGATCGAAAAACACGGTTGTATCAGCGTCGGAAAAGATCTGAACGATGCGCTGGATAAGATCGAATTTGTTAATAAAGCCGTCAGGATTTATCTGGACATAAAAAAATTAAGATAAATGTCATTGGATTAAAATGAGAATATTTGTAAAATGAAAAAATTATTTAGAGGCGTTATGAAAAAATTGATATTGTTCGCTGTTCTGCTTCCGGTTATCTGCGTTTTTGCCCAGAACAAAGCAGCAGATCCCGATCTTGTTAAGCGAACTGAAGAGTGGTTCAAGGGCAATCCTAATTCTATGCCTCACTGGATGACACCGGACGAGCTTGAAAGGATAAATGAGATAGGTAAAGGTTTTATCGAGACCCCGCCTCCAGTCGGTCCCGTTAGGCAGACAGCGGAGTTTGAAAGAATGCAGGGAGTTCTTATCAGGTACCCTTTCGGAATCCCTGTTGCTTTGATCAAACAAATGTCCGAAGTTACGAACATTGTTACTATCGTGGCTACGACTACCGAAAGAAATACTGTGATAAGCACATACATTTCGACCGGTATAGATACAAGTAAGTGCGATTTTCTGATAGCACCTTCTGATTCATACTGGACGAGAGATTACGGTCCGTGGTATGTCGTTAGCGGTGATGATGAAGTGGGAATTTGCGATTTTGTGTATAACAGACCCAGGCCGACAGATGATGACATTCCAGTACAGATGGCACCTTTTCTAGACGAACCTCTTTACGGTATGAATCTGATCCATACAGGCGGTAATTATATGACTGACGGAATGGGAATAGGGGCTTCTACCGATCTGGTTTATGTTGAAAGCGGACAAACTTCAGCTCAAGTAGATCAGAAGATGCTTGATTACCTGGGGATCACTAATTATCATGTAGTTCCGGATCCGAACACAACGACCACAATAGATCACATAGACTGCTGGAGCAAATTTTTAGATGTTGATAAAATATTGATCAGATCGGTACCGGTGTCAGATCCGGATTATGATGAGCTTGAGGCTTCAGCTGCATATTTTGCTTCTCAGAAGTCATCTTACGGAAGCAATTATCAGGTATATCGCGCCTACTCTCCAAACGGTGAACCTTACACTAATTCGCTGATCTTGAATGATCATGTGTTCGTTCCTATAATGAATTCAGTGAACGATGCGCCCGCTTTAGCTGTTTACCAGGCGGCGATGCCCGGATATACTATCGTAGGGGTTTTAAACACGACCGCTCCATGGTTATCAACTGACGCTCTTCACTGCAGAACAAGAGGAGTTGTTGACAAAGAAATGCTTTACATTTATCATATGGCGAAAGTGTTTGACCAGTCTCCGTACAAAAATATTGAGATCTCCGCAAAAATAGTTTCTTATGGCGGATATGCTATAAACGATGCCAGTCTTTTTTATCGGATAAACGGCGGAACATGGAACGATCTGCCAATGACGATTTCAAACGGATACTACAAAGCATTGATACCTCCTCAGGCACCGGGCGACCAGGTATCCTATTACATTCGTTCAGAAGACAGTTCGGGAAGAATAGAGACACATCCATTTATAGGTTCGGCAGATCCTCATGAATTCGGTATAGATTATGTACCGGAAATTTCTGTTTCCCAGACGGATACCATTAGAGTAACGATTCCAGTTAATTCAAGTTCAGGAAGTAATTTTACGATAACCAATGAAGGCGGACTGGATCTGAATTATGAGGTATCATATTCTTATGACGGTTACGCGGGAGTGCATTTACAGGCAGGGACTCTGCATGAAAATGATTTTTCAGTCTTTCCAGGAACAGGCTATACAAATTCCAACTGGACAGCATATAACGGCGGAGCCCAGGTAACAGGAAACAGTGTTACCGGATTACTGACCTCTCCTCAGTTCCAGACGGACGGCTTTGAAACACTATATCTCGATTTCGATCAGAATTTCAGTTTCCAGACAGGCAGTTATTCAAAAGTCGAGTACGACAACGGGAGCGGCTGGGTTCAGGTATATTATCAGGCTGCGCAATCAGCAACGACGCATCAAACAATATCTTTACCCGCAGGGCAGACCGGAATATTAAGGTTTACCGGCTATACAAAGAGAGTGTCGGGCGGTACGGCTTCGTGGTTTATAGATAATATCAAAGTAACAGGCACAAATATTCTTTATACACCTTACACATGGATGACTTTGTCGCCACCACTGTCAGGCACGCTTTCACCGTCAGACTGGACACAGCTGAATTTTACATGTGATTCTTCGGGTCTTTCCGATGGGCTGTACTACGCTGATATTATCATTTCTTCCAACGACCTAAATAATCCGGAGTTAAAGGTTACGGTAGAACTAACTGTTTCGCAGTTACTTTCAGCACCGTCAAATCTGAGAGTATTAAGTGCTTCATCTTCTCAGGTAGCGCTTGACTGGGACCCGGTTGCGGGCGCATCCGTTTACAGGATTTACAGATCCTCCGATCCATATTCAGGGTTCGTATTTTTAAACACATCCGGCACAGACAGCTATACAGATACGACCGTATCTGCAGCCAATAAATTTTTTTACTATGTAACGGCAGGGGACACTAAATGAAAAAAATGATTCTCATTATTTTAACAGCAGTATTTTATCTTTTTGCGGCTAACAAGTACCAGTATGCAGAAGTAAAAGTATCAAGCATTGAAGATTTGAAATTTTTGCAGGCTAATAATATTGACATTGACAGAACGAGTTTAGGAAAAGGCGGCAGGATCCTTGACGGTAAGGTCACCGTTTATGTTACAGATGACGAGTTTAAGCTGATCGAAAACAAAGGATATTCACTCAAATGGACCCCTCTCGAAATCAGGGACAAGGCGTCTTACAGGAACAACACATCTATAGCCGATTCCATGCTGATCTGGCAGAACAGATGGCCGAATATATGTAAAAGAATACAGATAGGATCTTCGGCAGGCGGATTACCGATCTGGGTACTGAAGATATCCGACAATGTAAACGTCGAAGAAGCCGAACCTGAAGTTAAATTCGTATCCACTATGCACGGTGACGAAGTGACAGGAATGGAAATGGAAATGTTCATGATCGAGAACATTTTAAGGGGATATAAGGCTAATAATGATTCGATGCTGTTTATCGTGAACAATACAGAACTTTATGTAATGCCGCTTTTTAACCCTGACGGCAATACCCTTGTTCAGAGAGGAAATGCCAATGGTGTCGATCTTAACCGGAATTTTCCCGAAGGCACTCTGTATGAACCTAACACTCCCGCGGGAGAAGAGCCGGAGATAGCGGCTATGATCAACTGGAGCAACGATCATAATTTTATACTTTCAACGAATTATCACGGAGGCGCGTTAGTCGCAAATTATGAATACGATGCGGATTTTGGAGTTCCGAATTATACTTATGCAACCTCCCCTGACGATGTGCATGTAACATGGCTTTCATATAATTATTCTCAAAGAAATACGCCCATGTTCAACAGCTATGAATTTACCGACGGTATAACAAACGGGAACGAATGGTATCAGGTACTGGGCGGAATGCAGGACTGGAACTACAGGTACTATAACGATCTCGATATCACGCTTGAAATTTCTATGACCAAATGGCCTGCATATACAGAGATCCCGGGGTTTTGGGTTGATAACAGATCCGGTATGTTCTGGCTTCTTTCAGCCGCTCATAAAGGGATATACGGAGTTGTGACCGATTCTTCGACCGGTGTGCCTCTCGATGCGAAAATTCAGATCGCAGGTATAAATAAAGACTATTTCACAGATCCTGACTTAGGGGATTATTACAGGATCCTCAAAGCGGGTACTTATTCAATGACAGTTTCAGCGCCAGGATATGTTTCTCAAACAATAAATAATATATCGGTTACAGACACTTCAGGAATGCTCAGAACCGCTACTCAGGTCAATGTTCAGCTCGTAAAGGCTCCGAGACCCGATATTACTTTATCCCAGACCGATACTTTAAGAATAAGAGCGATACCTTCGGGCACTGGTCAGAACACATTCACGATCGGAAATATTGATACCGAAACTCTGAATTATTCTATAGCTACTGAATATGTGAAGACGAAAGATTTGAAACTAAGCGGCGGCCCTGATGCTTTCGGATACACATGGAAAGATTCCGATGAAGCCGGCGGGCCTGTTTACAGCTGGGTTGAAATTTCAGCTCTGGGCACAAAAGTACCTTTGACCGATGACGCAATATCAGGCAGTATAAGCATCGGATTCCCGTTCAATTTTTACGGAACAGAATATACCACTCTCAGGATAGGGGACAACGGAGCGGTAACCTTCACAGGTTCAAGTGTGCCTTCTACGAATTCAAGTATGCCGAATTCTTCTTCACCGAACGCTCTTCTCGCTCCATTCTGGGATGATCTTGACTGCGGCGTTACACAGAGCGGAGATGTTTATTATTATTACGATAGTGCTAATTCAAGATTTATAATCGAATATTATCAGATCGTGACTTACGGAACATCGAACAGAAATACTTTCGAGATCGTACTTTACGCAGACGGAAAGATTAGATTCCAGTACAGTGCTATGTTAGGCACCCTTACCTCATGTACAGTGGGTATAGAGAATGAACTCGGATCCGTTGGCTCGCTTGTAAAATACAACGCAGCGTATATCAAAAACAGTCTGGCGATAGAATTCGATCCTAATCTGCTTCCAGAATGGCTGAGCGTCAATCCTTTGTCAGGTTCAATAAATCAGAACGGTTCAAATGTTATTACTGCAACTGCAAATTCAACAGGGCTTGAACTGGGATATTATTACGCTAATCTGACTATTACTTCCAACGATCCCGATGAACCGTCCTTAACTCTGCCTGTCAAGTTCAGTATAGCGAACACGGTAGTTCCCGGTACGCCTTCAAATGTAACAACCAGTATATCAGGTTCAAATATCGTTGTTTCATGGGGCGCATCGGCTTCGGCCACATCTTATGATGTGTATTCATCAGCCGATCCTTACGGAACATTTACATTTGAAGCTAATGTAGCGACGAACTCATATACGACTGCTTACACAGCAGCAAGGAAGTTCTACTATATCGTAGCTAAGAACGCGACGAAAATTGAAAAATAATAGAATTTTCATAACGCTTGCACTGTTCTTTGCAAGCGTTTCTTTTCTTGTTTACGAAGTGATATGGGACAGGCTGCTGTCACTTTATCTGGGAATTACCGTCCACGCCTCGACCATTGTAGTATCCGCATATATGGCAGGGTTAGCGGCAGGGTCGTATTTTATCGGTAAAAAAGCTCAGAACTCAAAAGACCCGTCCATGTTATTATCGTCAATATTGATCCTGATAGCTTCAGTTAACCTTGCAGTTTATTATTTGCTGCTCATAATTCCTGATATAAAAATTCAGGCATTGATCTATCCTTATTCTCTCGGAATTGTGTTCATGTCCGCATTTTTCATCGGCGGTGTGATGCCTGTTGTAAGCAGAATGTTCATAGAGTCCGGAAATAATACTTCACAGTCAATAGGAAATACCTTCGGTGCGGATACGATCGGAAGCTCGCTCGGAGGAATTCTCGCGGGATTTGTTCTTCTCGGATCATTAGGCATGAAAAATTCTATCTGGCTTATGACGGGATTAAATCTGATCATGGCAGCTGCAGTATTTTTTATGCCCAAGAATAAACCTCTGGTATATCATAAGGAAGAAAAATTAAAATCAAAAAAACAGGCTCAGATCAAATTTTTAAGTTTCCCGAAAATAGCACTCGCTGTTGCATTCATATCGGGATTCACCGGGCTGATCGCCCAGATCGTCTGGATGAGAATATTCAGAGTATATTTGACGAACACAAGCTATACTTTCTCTCTGATAGTATCAGTTACAATCTTCGGATATTTTATCGGCACAATAATCTTCAGGCAGGTCTTCAAAACAGAAAGAGATCATAAAAAGATACTTTTAATCTCACTGTTTTTTTCAGGACTGATATTTTTGTCAGGCGTAATAATATTTATAAATGCGCCTGAATGGATAATTCTGCCGCTGCATGAGTCATTAAAAACCCCCGCGACAAGGATACTTCTCCCGCCTGTAATTCTTTCATTACTTACAGTCCTGCCTCAGGCAATTCTGTCCGGATTTATTTTCTCAAATGCGATAAAGCTGTATGATGATAAAAGCGAGACTTTGTCAACCGGATTCAGCAGGATATATTTTATTAATACTGCTGGTGCATTCATCGGACCGTTCACAGCCGCATTTATTCTGATTCCCGGTATCGGCGCGGTAAAATCACTTATGCTGATATCTTTTATAGCCATGACATGTCCTTTAATTCTGATATCCAAATCAAAGCAAAGTACGAATAAAGCCGTTATGATCTTCGGGTCAGCCTGTGCTGTAATTGTATTCGCGATGCTTTTCACGAAGCAGATAAAGATCATGCCTCCTTCATTTTCCCTGGATGAAAGGGAAATACTTTTTTACAAAGAAGCAGTTGAAGCTACACTTGTTGTCGGCAAAGATAAGAAAACAGGAATAAATTATACATATTTCAATAATAATTCAGTGATCGGCAGTTCCTACGATGCCATCAAAGCCGTCAAGCTGCTCGGCCACATTCCTTTCCTGACTGGAAAAGTACCCGAAAATGTTCTAATCGTAGGATTCGGAATAGGGGTGACCACATCAACCGTTCTTCAGCATCGGGAAGTAAGATCGGTAGAATGCGTGGAGCTTGCAGAAGAGCTAAAGGAAGCGGCAGGGTTTTATAAAGAGCTTAACAATGAAGTCGTAAGCGATCCGAGGCTTAAGATAATAGGCAACGACGGAAGGCATTACCTTCAAATGTCAGATAAAAAATATGACCTTATTTCAAGCGACCCCACGCATCCCGTTCTCGGTTCCGGCGGACTATATTCAAAGGAATATTTTCAGCTGTGCTACGACCATCTTTCTGATGACGGAATGGTAACGCAGTACCTTCCGCTGCACAAGCTTCTTCCCAAAGATTACGCAGGGATAATCAGGACATTCAATTCGGTATTTGAAAATACGACAGTGTGGCTCGGTCATACTCATACGCTTCTCGTGGGAACAAAAAAGCCGCTTAAGATTGATTTTGCCGATTTCAAAGCAAAGGCAGCGTTGATTAAAGATGAAAATCTTTATAACAATCCTTACAGCCTCGCATCATTTATGGTATTCGATAAGAATTCTCTCAGCAGCTTAACCGGCGGTTCGGAGATCTGCTCAGACGACAGATCGTATCTGGATTTTTTCGCAATGAACAGTTTTCTTCCTGAGAACTGGGCGTATAACGCTGAAAATATACTCAAAAAAATGAAAAACACAGATGTATTCTACAATGTTGACGATCCAAAAATGCTCGAAAGATTCAGAGTATCAACAAAGATCGTTCTTCAGGCACTGATTCAGTCTATGAGCGGAAATCCGCAGGGCTATGTCGCCAAGCTTTATGAAGCATTAAGCATCACTCCCGAAAATCAGGAAATATCTTTTCTGATCAAACTTGAGGGCATGAAAAAAGGGGAATAACGAAATTTATAATTATAAGTCCAATATAGTAAGAGGAAAATCGTGAAATATTCTAGATTTATTATGATTGTATTAATCTTGTTTTTGTCAGTAGGATTTGCCCAAGATAAACAAGAAAATTGTTGCAGGACTCTTGTTCAATTGGCTCATCAATTTATTGAATCTATTAGGGATAATGATTTAAAGAAATTTAAAGATTGTTGGATCACTCCTGAAGTAGCTGTGGCTCACTTCAGGAGGTATAAAAGAGTTGACACTTTAGAAAAAGGAAAGATAATCGTGTACATCACTGATGTGAATTTAAAAGTTGAGCAATATTTTAGTGATTTTCAAAAACTAATTAGTGAGGCTAATTTTAAGAATCAAGATTTAATATATTTATCTATGAGTGCCGAAGTGAGAGATAAGTTTGAAACTGGCTGTAGAATTCCTTCCATGGATATTGAATTCGCTTTCAAAGATTTAGACAGGGAATACCAAATTATGATTGATGATGGATGTTTGATTGATGAAAATAGATGGTATTTTACCGACAAACCAGTTTTGCCTAAATTTAAATAATAATTTATCTTTTCCTCGTCAGCAGCTCGAACAGCTTTTCATTTATATAATAATTTCCAGTCTTCAGCTTTTCCTTTTTCAGGATGCCGTCTTGTGCCAGTTTATTGAGATAATTGGCTGCGGTGATCCGGGAAACTCCGAGATCATTCTCGAGAAATTCGATTTTTGTGTATGGGTGCTTGAACAGGTTGTTCAATAATTCTTGACTGTAAAATTTATATTCAGCTCTGATCTTATGTTTTAGTTCGAGCATGGCTTTCTGAATTTCTTTTATAAGCACGATCGTTTCTATTGAAGTTTGTTCTATCCCGCTCAGAATGAACAATAGCCACTTTTCCCAGTCGCCTGTTTCTCTGATATCCTGCAGAAGTTTATAATATTCCATTTTGTGCTCAATTATATATCTGCTCAGATACAATACCGGAATGTTAAGAAGACCTTTCATTACAAGGTACAGAATGTTTATGATCCTGCCTGTTCTTCCGTTGCCGTCATAGAAGGGATGAATGCTCTCGAACTGATAATGTATAACCGCCATTTTCACTAAAGGATCAAATCCGCAAAGTGAATCGTCATTTAAATACTTTTCTAGGTTGGACATCAGATCAAGTATAGTTTTATAATCCTGCGGAGGCGTATAAATAATTTTGCCTGTAGCTGAATTTCTCAATACTGTCCCCGATACTTTTCTAAAACCCGCATCGTTCTTTTCGAGAACGCTTTGAATTTCTAAAATATCATTTATAGTCAGCATCCCGCTTTCAGATATGAGACTAAAGCCTTTCTTTAAAGCTGCAATGTAGCTTTGGACTTCTTTTGTATTCGGTTCCTGAAAATTATCGAAGTTTAATTCTGCTTTATAAAGATCATCATGGGTAGTAATGATATTCTCAATGGCGGAACTGTCTTTGGCTTCCTGAATTCCGAGCGTATTGATAAGGATATTTTTGTTGGGGATGATCGAAACTATACCTTTTAACTCTGCCAGCGCACGATGTGCCTCAGTCAGTTTTTTAGCAACTGTTTTTGTTTCTATATCTTTGCTGAGAGGAAGACGATCCATCATACACCTTCATGTTATGATAAGAAAATGCACATTTCTTTACAAAGATAACAAACTCTGTTAAGAAAATCAAGTTTTCTTTACAGAGTTTTAGGGTTCTGCCAGTTGCATCAAAATAAAAGGTAACCGAAAGCCTTAATTTTCTACTGAGCTATTTCAACAACATTTTCCATTGAAATTTGTTTAATAATTTTGATTTTGTCAAACAAGTTATTCTGAAGTTCGTAAGGACTTAAATTTTCCTTAATCTGCTTCAGTTTGAGTTTTACTTTTTCTTCAACTTTTTCGGATTCGATTACTCTTTGATACGGCGTCTTAGGCTTATCGAATATTATTTTTATCCTCGATCCTATTCTAGTTTTACTTATGCATTTTTGAGAGGGAATGAAAAAGTTGAAAAATAAGCTCCATTCGTTCTGATAGAGATCGTTTAAAAGCTTTACGATCCTGATGTCATCAAAACAGTTATAACCGAGATACTGCCTGACATGAGTCCAGTTTCTTCCTTCAATATTTGTATTATCGTTTTTATGATACTCTCTGGATCGCGTAAAGATAATTCTACGGTTCTTTCTTCTTTTATCGAAATAGTCTTTAAGATGCCAGTTAATAAATTCGGAACCGTTATCACTATCGAAACCTAAGAGCATAAAAGGGATCGCATTTTCGATACTTTCTATAACTTTAACCGTTTCAATTTTACCTTTATTCCAAATAGCTCTCGTTTCTATCCAAAGAGTGGCTATATCAACGGCATTTAAGGAATGCACGTAATTTCCGCTTAGACTTCCTCAACAATGAGCAACGGTATCACACTCTATAAATCACGGTCTGTTTTCTTACCATTGGGCAGTATTTATTTTTATCTGCTTTTTGAGTATGGACCCTGGTTTTGTAGTATATAATCCGATTTTATCGAATCCGAAATTGGATTTCTTTAATATTCTATCGATAGTTGCAGAAGATATTTTTAGAAGTTTAACTCTTACGCTTTCTCTGAGCTTAAATGAGGTAAAATGATCAATCCAAAACGGTATTGTTTCTTTTAGCCGTTTCCCGCAGATTAGGTTCGTTTTTCTTTTTAGATCAACAAGTATAACATTCTGATCAGTAGATTATTGTATTCAGACGGTCTTCTTGTTATACTGGCATGATTTGCATAGCACATCAAGAAGTTTTGATCTCTCAGATTTACTTCCGCTTCTGTAATCACTCCGAAAACTTTCGGTTAATTCTTGTCTTGTTTTTATACTCATAATCTTTTTTCCTTTCATAACCGAATCCCATTTTTTTCGGTTACATTAATTTTGAGGCAACTCGCCATTTTTATTCTTGACTTTTAATTATCCAGTAAATATATTGCAATTAATGACAAAACAAATGAATAAAATATGTTCGCACACAAACATATTCAAATGCTCACAACCGAAAGGAGACCACCAATGACACAAACAAAAGACATGTTTAAGATACTTGGGAATCTACGTTTTCTTTTATTCTTCCGCCCTTTGGGTACACTCGCCCTGATTGGAATTCTGCTTTGGGCGATTTCATCGCCCTACTTGGAACTTTCAGAAGCTGGCCCCCTTATTCTCTTGGGCCTAGTGGCATGGGCAATTTGGCAATTCGTCCAACTATCACGTTGGGCAAGCTTTGAAGTAACGCTTTCGGAGGAAGGCGTCGAAGCGCGAAACACATTCATACGCTGGAGCGAAGTCCAGTCCGCCACTGCCAAGGCCTCTTCCCATTTTCAAACCTTCATTGAAATCGAAGGAACGGATGGGAAGGTAATCCATATCCCGGCAGGCATTCAACAAAAAGCTTTTGTTTTGAGCGTGTGCGAGAAACATATTCCAGATCTCAAGAAAGAAGGATTATAAGCTATGGAAGACTTCATCTTGCGCTTTGGCGCTTACATGCTGCTTGCCCTAGTGGTGAGCGCAATAGCATTCTTCGTTCGTTCACTGAAAAATCGTGCCGACCTCAAGGCTTTGCCAGAGCCGCAAGAGAGGCTCAAGCTTCTGAGTGAGATTCGCAATCTCAAGACACAAGGCAAGAATCATTCAGCATGTCTCCAATATCTTCTGGAACAAGGGCTCAGGAGAGGAGTAGCTGAAGGTTTGCTAATTGATGTAGAACGCGAACAACCACCGGATCTAAAGAAACTAAGGACCTTTACGTGGAACGGTTGGCAGTGTGAGTATCCGGGCAATTGGAAGCAAAGTGCAGTAGATGAAGCTATCCCCCAAGAAAAGGCATCATCAATTCAAGGAATCGGCAGTGCAATCTTGCTATTCTTTAAGTTGGGTGAAGAAGACTCCTATGAAGACATCCTCACACACCAGCTTTCGCGATTGAAAGATATCGAAGAAACTACTATCGGGACGTGGGCATCGATAAATGGGGATGGAAGACTAGTTAAGGGAGTATTGACCAGTCACAAGTTGGCCATGGAAATGACAGTCTTTCACGCTAAATACGCCCCGATTCCCTTTGTTGTCGTCGAAAGCTACGCATTGGAAGAGAAGGACTTAGTATTCTCCGCCTTTGACTTAATCCATTCAACATTTAAGGAGACCAGATAAATGAACTGGAGCGAACAATGCGCTGCACCGGACGGCAATTCCGCTACACTCCATTGCCGCCAGTGAGCTTTGGCGTTACTTTTTGTAAAAAAATGTTAGAATTCTCACATGAATAATAGACTCGATAATAATGTTGTTTATAAAATAGTGACATTTGTCCCTAAATAAAAAAGGCAGGTTAGTTTTAACCTGCCTTTTCTTATGCTGTTTTACCACTTCTTCTTAACATTGGAATTTTCTTTTTGGATCAGTGCTTTTTTGACTTCCTTCTGAATATCTTCCTCGTCTTTTTCTAAAGCCTGTAGAAGCCTCTCGGCCTCTTCTTTTGATAGTTTGTCTTTTTCTTCCTTGGCCTGCTGTTGATCTTGTTTTTGCTGCTCCTGTTTCTGTTGATCCGCCTGCTGCTGCTTCTGGTCTTCTTTCTTCTGCTGGTCCTGTTTTTGTTGATCCTGCTTCTGCTGCTGATCCTGTTTCTGATCTTTATTTTCTTTCTGATCCTGATTTTGTTGTTGTTGTTGCTGCTGCTGTTGTTCGAGAAGTTTTCTGACTATCTCATAGTTTATCGCAGCTTCCCTGTTGTCCGGATCGAGCTTGACTGCGTCTTTATAAAATGTAAGAGCTTCTTCAGGTTTCTGCTGCATGAACAGTGTATTGCCCATGTTATGCTTAACCTGAGATTTTAGTTTCTTGTCATCGGAAGCAAGAGCCTGCTCGTACTGCTTCATCGCATCATCATACTTCTTCTGCTGGAATAATGAATTGCCGTGATTATAAAAAAGCACGGGATCTTTCTCTTTGCTTGAAGCCGCAGCAGATTCAAATCTTTTCTCTGAAACCTCAAAATTTCCTTTTTTGTACTCTTTCTCACCGCTTTTTGCGTCAAGATAGGTAAATGCATTTAAACTTAAAAAAGACGATATTAAAAACAATAATGCGTATTTCATTCGAGTATCTCCCTCTTGCTTTCACTCATAAAAAGTTCAATGAAAAATAAGAACAGCGCTAAAAGCAGTATGATCTGAAATCTGTGTTCGTAATCCTTGAAAGTTCTTTCGTCGTATTCTTTCTTTTCAAGCCTGCCGATATCGGAGAATATATCCTTAAGTTCAGCTTCGCCGGTTGAAGAATAGTAATAGTTGCCGTTACCTTCAGACGCAATTTTTTTCAGATCAAGCTCGTTGAGTTTTGTTATGATCGTTTTGCCTTCCTGATCTTTGAGAAATCCGTTCCCGACTGGAATAGGTACACCTTCGATCGAACCTATGCCTATGGTATAAACGACTACGCCTTTTTCCTTCACTTCAGCAACGGCTTCGGATATTCCTGCTTCGTGGTCTTCTCCGTCTGAAATAATGATCAGCAGTTTATGTTTTTTATCTTTATCTGAAAAAGCTGTTCCTGATACTTTAACTGCCTGCGCCAGCGAAGTACCGTCCTGCGGCAGAAGAGATGTATCCATAATGTCCAGAAACATCATCGCCGCATCGTAATCCGATGTGAGCGGGCACTGTATGAATGCCCTGCTTGTGAATCCCACAAGCCCGATCCTGTCGCCGTCAAGTTCATTTATGAAATTTTTGATCTCGTGTTTTGTCTTTTTTAGCCTGCTCGGAGTAATATCCTGAGCCAGCATAGATTTAGACAGATCGATTGCAACGACAATGTCGATACCCTGTCTTTTAAGTTTAACAAGTTTAGAACCGATCTGAGGTCCTGCGAGAGCAAAAATTATCAGCGCGAGAATTAATATCTGGATGATCCTTTTAACTATAATTTTTCTTTTTGATAAAGAAGCGATCAGTTTAGAATGAAGGCCTGCCTTCAAAAATGATTTATTTAGATAGACCCTTTTCTTATAAGAAAGGATCATAAGAATGATCGTCAGGGCTATGAACCACATCAGATAGAAGTATTCGGGTTTAAAGTATTTTATTCTTTCCATATTACCATAGCTTGTTTATTTTTTTGTTTTCTACTCATTTCATTCTGTTTTGTTCTCTGAAAACTGCACAAATATAAAAATTTTATCTGAAATATCAAATTCATTTTTTTTTTTTTAATATTGATTTAATCAACGTAAACAGTTATATTAATTTGCAGAAAACTAAAAAAAACAGGAGGATTATGATGAATGCGAAGTTGAAAGGGCTGTTCGTTCTTATCCTTGTTTGTGCGCTGATACCTTTGTTTGAAAGCAAATGTTTCGCACAGACTCGCGGAAGAGTTGAACAAAAATCTGATACCGGTGTTGCCGACGAGGGAACTGCGGTGGTTGATGACGAAGTTGATTTTGACGGCGACGACGAACCTTTAAGCGAACCTGAAACTCCCGTTGTGAAGTCTCAGAAAGCAAAATCTTCGGAAAAAGCAGTGAAATCCAAAACCGCAGCTAAAAAAGAACCTGCCAGCAAAGAATCTTTGTTGGAAAGAGAAACAAAAAGGCATGAAAATCAGATGAAACAGATAAAACTGATGAGAAAGAAAGCCAGCGAACAGCTAAAAAAAGCTGAAGAGATGGAGTCGAACGAGCTTAAGAAACACGATGAAGCTGTTGAAGAAATAAAGAAAAACTGATCTCATCAGGACTGAAATATTTTAAAGAAAAGGAGCTTCGGCTTCTTTTTTATTTAAAAAAACCGCTTGAATTTTTACCATAATAAAGTTAAACTTGTAGTGTCGGAATGAACCCGCTGATCAGGATCATTCAGGCGAAAAAAAATCGGAGACCGGTGAATGGGCAAAAAGATACTGATAATAGATGACCAGCCTGACATACTCGAGGTGCTGACTGAAATACTTGAGATCCTCAACCATGAAGTTGTAGCTATTACTTCAGGGCATAATCTTGATAAGAAATTTCATGAAACCAGCTTTGATATGGTCATCACAGATTATCAGATGCCCGATATGACAGGAGTTGATATAGCAAAGAAAATAAAATCAAAATATAACGGCACAAAAGTTTATTTAATTTCCGGATATCATCAGCTGCTTTCAGAAGAGAAGATGAATGAATACGGAATCAGCGGACTTCTGAATAAACCTTTCGATATAGAAGAGCTGAAAAGGATCGTAAATGCGTAATTTAAGAGTGATCGGAGTTATTCCTGCGAGGTATTCCTCAACAAGATTACCCGGCAAACCTCTTGAGGATATAAACGGAAAAAGCATGGTCTTAAGAGTTGTTGAACAGGCTGAAAAATCGAAACTGATAAACGAAGTGATAGTAGCTACCGATGATACAAGAATAATTGATCACCTGGTTTTACACGGAAAAAAAGCCGTGATGACAGATCCTGAAGTAAGAACAGGAACAGACAGATGTTACGAAGCTGTAAAAGACATGAATGCGGATATTATTGTGAACATTCAGGGAGATGAACCTCTGCTGGATCCGGAAACGATAGATTTGCTTATTTCATCCTTGGCAGACACGACCGGAGCCGTATGTTCAACACCGGTCAAAAAGATAACAGCTGAAACGGATATTGACAATCCGAACGTCGTTAAGGTGGTTACAGATAAAAACATGTTGGCTTTATATTTTTCAAGGTCACGTATCCCGTACAACCGGAATGATACCGGCAATTACTACAAGCACATTGGGATATATGCATACAGATCAGACTTTCTTAAAACTTTTATCGGTCTGGAAAGTACAATGCTCGAGAGGTCTGAATCCCTCGAACAGCTCCGAATGCTGGAAAACGGCTATAAGATAAAGTGCGTGGAAGTATTCAAAGACTCTACAGGCGTGGATACGCCCGAAGATCTGAGCAAGGTAAGAAAGATAATTTCAGAAAGAGAAATCAGATGAAATTTCTCAGTTCGATCAATAAACCCGAAGACATAAAAAAGCTTTCTGATGAAGAGCTTTCTATCCTTGCGGAAGAGACAAGAGAATTTATCATCAATAATGTTGACAGAACAGGCGGGCACCTTGCTCCGAGCCTTGGTGTAGTGGAATTGACGATCGCGCTTTTAAAGGTATTCGACCCGCCGAAAGACAAAATAGTCTGGGATGTGGGGCATCAGGCTTATTCTTACAAGATATACACGGGCAGAAGAGATGTTTTCCATACCAACAGGCAGTATAAAGGTATAAGCGGGTTCATAAAACCGTCAGAATCCGTTTATGATTCTTTCGGCGTCGGCCACGCTTCAACATCAATATCTGCCGGATTCGGGTTCGTTATGGCACGAGAGATCATGAAAGAGGATTATAATGTTATATCGGTCATTGGCGACGGTTCGATCACAGGAGGACTGGCTTTTGAGGGTCTGAACAATGCCGGTGTCTCAGGAAAAAATTTTCTCGTAATCCTGAATGATAATGAGATGTCAATTTCAAAAAATGTAGGGGCGATCTCAAAATACACAACTTCAGTACTCTCGGATCCGAAATTCAATAAATTCAAGAACGATATCTGGAATTTTGCGGGCAAGTATAAACTGGCTAAGCAGATCAGGCAGGGGCTTACAAAACTTGAGGACGGAGTAAAAAGTCTTTTAACCCCGGGCATTCTTTTTGAAAAGCTCGGATTCAATTATATAGGTCCGGTAAACGGGCATGATATAACTGCTCTGATCAAAGTTCTTGAAAATATTAAATCAAAAATTTCCGGTCCTGTATTCCTTCATGTGATAACAGAAAAAGGCAAAGGTTATAAGCCGGCCGAAGAAGATGTTAAGGGAACATACCACGGAGTAAATCCCGGTATTCTTGTAAAACAGAAAGAGCCATGCATAGAAAGACCGAAATATCAGGATGTATTCGGTCACGCGCTGTGCGAACTGGCGGAAAAAAATAATAGAATAACCGCTATCACAGCAGCTATGAAAATGGGAACAGGCCTCAGTGAGTTCGCGGACAGATTTCCGGACAGGTTCTTCGATGTCGGCATAGCTGAAGAGCACGCGGTAACATTTGCCGCCGCACTTTCAATGAGGGGACTGAAACCTGTCGTTGCGATTTATTCGACTTTTCTTCAGAGAGCTTATGACCAGATCATTCACGACTGCGCACTGCAGAAGCTCGACGTAATCTTCGCTATAGACAGATCAGGCCTGGTCGGCGAAGACGGACCGACTCATCACGGGGTTTTCGACATATCATATCTCAGGATCATACCGAATGTGATAATAATGTCTCCGAGGAATGAAACAGAATTAAGAAATATGCTTTATACAGCAACCGTAAATAGAGGCATATATACGATCAGGTACCCGAGGGGATCAGCGCCATGCGGTTCAGATGATAAAGGGTTTAAGCAGATCGGAATAGGGAAGGCAGAAAAGCTCCTTGACGGTACCGATGCGGCTGTGCTCTGTGTGGGGAACATTACAAATTCAGCTCTCATCGCGGCTGAAATTCTGATAAAACAGAATTGCTCAGTAGCTGTTTACGACATGAAGTTCATAAAACCTCTTGATAAACCGGTTCTGGATGAGATATCAGTTAAATACAAAAAGGTGATCACTGTAGAAGAGAACAGCCTGCAGGGAGGATTCGGCAGCGCAGTACTGGAATACTATAATTCCTCAGCATCAGCAGCGCCGGAAGTAAAACGGCTGGGATTACCTGATGAGTTTATTGAGCACGGCAATACAGATTTACTCCTTAAAATATTGAAACTGGATCCTGAAGGGCTTGCAGAAAGCATTATAAAATTCTGTAAATAGTATATTTTCAACTTGCGGAACGATATTTCATTCGTTATATTTAGTGAAGTGACTGTGAGAAAGAGCTGAGAAGTGGGTAAACCCCACTTTTTTGTTTATAAAAAAGGAGAGAATTACGGTTGATCAGGCAGAAATAGTAGAAAAAACGATAAAACCTATCGCAGAAAAATTCGGGCAGGAAGTTGTTGATACTGTCGTCACTTCAAATTCAAAAGGAATGCTGGTCAGGGTTACGGTAGGATCGAAAAAGGGACCTATGGTGTCCGACCTCGCATCTATAGCCAAAGAATTCAGAAAACTCTGCGAGGCATCCGAAAATCGAATACTGCCGGACGATTATCAGCTTGAAGTCAGCTCTCCAGGTATTGACAGGGAACTGAAATCATTCAAAGATTATTACTGGAACGAAGGCAGACTGCTGAAGATATTACTGAAGGGCGGGGATAAGAACATCAATATAGAGGGAGTGCTTTTTAAAGCGTTCGAAGAAAAGATAGTAATTCTTATTGATGATGAAGAAAAAGAGATCAGAAAAGAAGATATTATAAAAGCGAAAATAAAAATAAAATTTTAATAAACGGAGGCATGATCAAATGGATGCTCGCGAAGTAGTAAGCGCTATTGAAGGCATAATCAAAGAAAAAAAGATCGAAAAATCAAAGCTGAGTGAAATTGTAAAATCAATCTTTTTAAGCATATTAAAGAAAAAGTACAACCTGGACGAAGAAGCCAACGCCGAAGATTATTTCAGCGTAACTTTCAATATCGATACGGGCGATGTCGAGATCATTCATGAAAGAGAAGTCGTGAAAGACGAGGACTTTGAAGATCCGGTCAGTCAGATAAAATTATCCGAGGCTCAGATTCTGGATGAAGACGCTGAAGTCGGAGACGATTTACCCGAGATAATCGACTTCGATTCTTTCGGAAGAAGACATATTATCGCCGCGAAGCAGATCCTTGCCCAGAAGATCAAGAAAGTGGAAAGAGCCAACACTCACGACACATACATTGAAAAGATAGGCGAGATCATTATGGGTTCGATCCATCAGATCACGCCAAGAGAAATAAAGATCAATTACGATGACATCGAAGTTATAATGCCGAAATCCGAATCTGTTTTTAATGAAAGATACAGAAGGGGCGAGCTGGTAAAAGCTGTTATTAAAGATGTTTACTTTAAGAATCAGGATGTAAAGGTAATAGTGTCAAGATCCGATGCCGATTTCATAAAGAAACTGTTCGAATCCGAAGTGCCCGAGATAAGCGACGGAATAATCGAGATCGTTCAGGTCGCCAGAAGACCGGGGATCAGATCAAAAGTTATTCTTGAAACTCTCGACTCAAGAGTGGATCCTGTCGGTGCATGTGTAGGACAGAGAGGCGCAAGGATCACCGCAATAGTATCCGAACTTAATAAAGAGAAGATCGACATTATTCAAAAGATCAGCGAACCAAAAATGTTCATCACCAGGCTGCTCGGAATAAAAACCGAGTATCAGATCGAGCTTGATACGGAAAACAAAACCGCCGAGATAGTTGTTCCAGACCATATTTATAATGATGTTATCGGCCTTAAGAACAGCAATATTGAGCTGACAGAGGAAGTTTCGGGATATAAGATCAAAGTGATGACAGAATCTGAATACGATGAGATCACAAATCTTACTATTGAAAAAGTTGAAGAATTTACAGATGAACTTAAAGCGCTTCTGAAGGATAACGGTATTACTGATGCAGAAAAATTCTTTGAAACGCCTAAGGAAGAGATACTGCAGTTAGAGGGAATGGACGAAGACAAGTACAACTATATAAAGGCTACACTTGACAGTTATTACGCTGACTAAAAGCGAAATTATCGGCCGAGTTACTACACTGATCCATTTTTCTATCAGATCGGGAGTAGCTCTGATCGGACAGAACAGACTTGAAACTATGGCTGAAAAAGGAATAGAACTTGTTATGATAAGCGAAGGCACCAGTGAGAACACTATTAAGAACCTGAGCACCAAGTTCGGGGTTGAAAAAATAATTAAGTTTGAATGCGGGGTTGAACTGGGTAAACTGATAGGTAAAGAGGGTGTCAAAGTGATCGGATTTAAAAAGTCTGCACTTTCAAAAGAAATAAAAAAAACAATAAATCTTGCGGGGAAATCTGAAATATGAAAGGTAAAAATACACAAATATCTAAAATAGCCAAAGAACTGGAGCTTTCAACTCAGAAGATAGTGGATTTCCTGCTTAAAGAGTATCCCGAGGTTGATGTTTCAAAAGGCTTTTTATCGAAAGTTGATGACGAAGCCTATGGTTATATATTGAAAAAGTTCAATCCTGAAGGCTATAAAGAATTTACTGAAAAGAAATCGGAAGACGATGGCGGGGATAAGTTAAAATCAGCACAGAAGAAACAGATCGATATAAAATCGAGGATACCCGAGATAGAAGAGATATTGTCTGCAAGCCCGAAGGAAGGCGGAGAAGAAAGAGAAGTAAAAAGATCAAGAAGGAAGATCAAGGGGGAGGAAGAACCTTCATCCCCAGAGGCAAAACCTTCGGAAGTTATACCTGAACCCGCTGCCAAGAAACAAGAAACCGCGGAGCCTTCAAAAGAAAAAGATGACAAAAGCTCCAAAAAGCCTGAACCGCAGCCTGATCAAATTCAGACAACTCAGACGGATACAAAAAGACCTCCGGTTCCCCAAAGGAACGATAAACCTTATGTAAGAAGGGAATTCCAGAAGTCGGACAAAGAGACTGTGCATGACCAGCAGAGACAGGACAGGGGATTTAAGAAGGATTATCCTAAAGGTCCCGCCGCTCCTGTAACTCCTGTCGAAAGCGTCGATTCCGCGGATAAAAAATCAAAGTTGAAAAAGAAAACAGATGATAAAGATTCAATAAAAGAGGATAAAGCCGCTAAAGGCAAAGCGGTATTCAAAAGAAGAAGACACAAAAATGTGTCAGTAGTCGTAGCCGACGGCGATGTGGTCGTATCTGACGAGGCAGCAAAACTCGGTAAAAAAAGACGCAAGAAAGATAAAGTCAACCATGAGGAAGTGAAGGATTCAGTTAAAGATACTCTAAGTAAAATGAGCGCAGATACGGCTAAATCTTTCAAGAAAAGAAAGAAAAGAAAAGCTCAGGCTGACGGAACAGAAGTGGAAATTGAAGTAAATGTTATAAGCGTTTCCGAATTTATTTCTACATCCGAACTCGCGAACAAGATAGGGGTTTCGGTAACAGATATTATTTCAAAATGTTTTTCAATGGGTCTGATGGTTACGATCAATCAGAGACTTGATAAAGAGAAGATCGAGCTCATCGCGGCGGAATTCGATACCGATGTTGAATTCGAAAGCGAATACGATGATGACTTCTTCTACGAAGACGAACATGAAGATCCAAGCCTACTTAGAGAGAAAAACCCTATTATAACGATCATGGGGCATGTCGATCACGGAAAAACATCTCTGCTTGACTATATCAGAAACACGAAAGTAGTTGCGGGAGAATCCGGAGGAATAACCCAGCATATCGGTGCCTATGTTGTCGATTACAAAAACAAAAACCTTACATTTCTCGATACTCCCGGACACGAAGCTTTTACTGCAATGAGATCAAGAGGAGCAAAAATAACGGATATCGTTATTATAGTAATAGCCGCGGATGACAGAGTCAACGCACAGACTAACGAGGCTATAGATCATGCGCTTCTGGCTGAAGTACCTCTGATCTTTGCTATAAACAAAATGGATAAATCAAGCGCGGATGCGGAAAAAATAAGAACGCAGCTCTCGCAGAGAAATATTCTTGTTGAGCAGTGGGGAGGAAAATATCAGTCGGTAGAGATATCCGCAAAAACAGGATTGGGAATGGAAGCGCTCCTTGACGCGATCATATTAGAAGCTGATATGCTTGAACTAAAAGCAAACCCTTTCTGTCAGGCGATCGGAACGGTTATTGAATCTAAACTTGATAAAGGTTTCGGAGCGGTATCAACCATATTAGTTCAGAAAGGCACTTTAAAAGTTGGTGACACTTTTGTATGCGGGCAGACATATGGAAAAGTAAGGGCAATGCTTAACGAGCGCAGAGAAAATGTTCATGAAGCTAAACCCGCTTATCCTGTGCTTGTGCTCGGTTTCTCGGGATCACCCAACGCGGGTGATTCATTCATTGTTGTTGACAGCGAGCAGAAGGCAAAAATGATAGCCGGAAGAAGAGAGCAGATCAACAGGGCACAATCAAGGCATAAGGTAAGCATTATTACACTTGATAATGTTTCCGAACAGATCAAGCTTGGAGACGTTCAAACCCTGAATCTTATAATAAAAGGCGACGCTGACGGCTCGATCGAAGCTATAAGCGATACTCTGATGAAAGTGGCAAGCAGCGAGGTGGGAGTAAAAATACTATCCAAGGGTGTCGGAGCTATAACTGAAGGAGATGTTCTTTTGGCCGAGGCTTCAGGCGCGATAATACTCGGGTTCCATGTAAGACCGAACCTGAAAGCAAAAGACCTTGCCCAGCAGAAAAAAGTCGAGATAAGGATCTACAGTATAATTTACGATCTGTTCCAGGATGTTAAGAATGCTCTTGAGGGTATGTTGAAACCGCTGATCACCGAAGAACTTTTGGGAACAGCAGAAGTCCGTCAGATATTCAAAGTTCCGAAGCTCGGAACCATAGCCGGATCATATGTTCAGTCAGGAAAAGTGATCAGGAACGCTATGCTCAAGGTAATAAGGGAAGGAATTGAAGTTTATCAGGGTAAACTGACTTCACTTAAGAGGCTGAAGGATGATGCGAGAGAAGTTGCATCAGGATTTGAATGCGGAATAGGAATAGATAATTTCAACGACTTTAAAGAAAACGATATAATCGAAGTATTCGAATATAAAGAGACGCAGAGGAAACTTGACTGATGACAGGTACTAAAAGAATGAACAGAATATCTTCGGAATTAAAGAAAACCATTTCGAAGATCGTTTTCAACGACATAAATGTGGAAGAGCTGAAATTCGCCTCGATCAATCATATCAAAATGAGCCCGGATCTTTCTGTCGCCAATATATATTTCACTTCGATAAGAACTACAAAACCTGAGCTTGAAGAAATTGAGAAGTTATTCAGATTGAACAATAAGAGCATAAGAATGAAGATACCAAAGTACTTAAGCCTCAGGATTGTACCTGAATTAAGGTTCTTCTACGATGATACGCTTGAAAATGTATTCAGGATCGAAGCACTGCTGAATTCGATCAAAAAAGATGAGGAAGCGACTTAAAAGTCGCTTTTTCTTTGGATGGGGGAATTATTATGGTAAATAAAGAACAGGCGAAAGCGATCGGAAAATTTTTAAAAGAAAAAGATGATTTTCTGATCACTGCCCATCATGCTCCCGACGGTGACAATCTCGGAGCCTGCATAGGTATGTATCTGGCATTAACAGAAACCGGAAAAAAAGCAGTTATAGTAAATGAAGACAAATTCGTTGAAAGATTCTCATTCTTATTTAACACACAGTCGTCTCCATACATAAAATATACTGACGAATTGAGCGGCAGAAAATACCGCAATGTGATCATACTGGATACCGCAAATTTTGACAGGATAGGGAAAGTCTCGAACATTATCGCACAAGACGCCGAGATCGTAAATATAGATCATCATCCGACGAATGAGATGTTCGGTAGCTTAAATTATGTTGACAGCACAGCCTCTTCTGCGTCAGAGCTTGTTCACGAGATCTTAAAAGACAGCGGTTTTTCAATAGGCAGAAGCGTGTCTGACGCGCTATTAAGCGGGCTTTTATCGGATACCGGCGGGCTTAGATTTGAAAATACTAATGTCAGGGCTGTAAAATCCGTCATGGATTTTATGTCATACGGCTCGAATCTTGCCGATCTGACGGACAGGATATTTATGAGGATAAGTTTTTCTGAAACAGTAAAAGTAAGTGAGATCGCATCGAAAATAGAGCTGTTCAGAGATGAAAAACTTGCATTAGCTTATAATGATCAGGAAAAAAATCCGCTTCTCGAAAATGAGCCTGTTCTTATGATACTGAATTCGATCGAAGAAGCAGAGGTGTCGCTTTTCGTAAGAAAGAACGGAGATGATTTTTATAAGATAAGCATCAGATCAAAAGGGAATTTTAATGTCAGCGAATTTTCTGAAAGATGGAAAGGCGGCGGGCATAAGAATGCGGCAGGGATCAAATTCTACGGTTCATATAAAGACATGAGGAATACTCTTCTCAAAGATCTGAGAGAAACATGTTTGAAGTATTATGGGAAATAAAATTCAGATAATTGATAAAAATAATCCGCTGCGGGAAATGCACGAAGAGGGTTTTGTACTTCTGGTAGATAAAGAGGCGGGGTGGACAAGCTTCGATGTAGTAGCTAAACTTAGAAATATTCTGGGTACGAGAAAGATCGGTCACGCGGGAACTCTCGATCCTTTCGCTACCGGGCTTCTGCTCTTACTGGTTGGTAAAGCTACAAAGATACAGGAAGAGTTAACGGGCTCGGATAAGGTGTATGAAGCTGAATTAAAGCTGGGTGAGCGAACTGATACATTTGATCCGACAGGCACAGTGACCGCAACTTCCGACAAGAAAGTGAGCGAAAAAGAGATCATGTCGGCCGTTATGAGTTTTTCGGGAGAACAGATGCAGCTTCCTCCAATGTTTTCGGCCATTAAAAAGGACGGAAAGCGGCTATACGAATCAGCCAGAAAAGGCATAGAGGTTGAGAGAGAACCGAGAAAGATAATAATTCACTCGATAGAAGTATCTGAAATTGAAAAAGATATTGTCAGGATACTGGTAAATTGTTCTAAAGGGACATATATCAGAACCCTTGCCGATGATATAGGTGAAAAGCTGGGTACTTATGCCCATCTGAAAAATTTAAGGCGGATTTCTATAGGAAGCTACAGTGTCGAAAACGCTTTTACGATAGGGGAAATTGTCAGTCTGGATGTGTGAGTAATTTCCTCAGCATAACCATATTTATATTCGGGCATGTCTTACCCTGTTCCGCAGCCGTATCGAATTCGTAATGGCCTTTTACCGAATTTATACCGAATTTTCGTTTCAGTTTCCCGACAAGCGTTTTTAATGACGCGAACTGCTTATATGTAAAATTTCTGTCACCCACAAGGCATATGCCTATCGTGTTTTCGTTGTGAAGCCTGACATGCGCGCCCTGAATTTCAACGGGACGGCCGACCTCGATCTTCCCGTCGGAAAAGAAATCAGGCGTTTTCTCAGCCCAGAACTTTTTAAACGGATACGCGTTCAGGATTATAAAATGATAGCCGACATCATCCCAGCCGCGTTTTTTGTGCCATCTTTTAAAAATCGATCTGTTGCCGTATTCAGTCGCACTGCAGTGTATAACTATCGTATCAATCTTTCTTGCCGTCATTTTTTAAACCGCATTTTCAGGTTGTTGACTATGTCTTTAAGCAGTTTTATATCGGCATCTTTCATTATGGAGTTTTTTATGTTCTGCGGAGAATTGGCAAATATTTCACCGTTGATCTTAAGAGAAAGTTTTGTAAACAGAAGGAAGGAATTGTTGTCCTGTTTAATATAGAACAGATATTTGGCCATAGCGGTCGAATACTTTTGGGCGAGATTGGAATAACCCTTTCCGTAAAGCAGGATTATATCCTGCAGAAACAAGTTGACTGTATTAGAGTAGTCCTTGTTGAAGTTAAGAGACAGGAAAATGTTTGTTCTGTTGAAAAGAGGAGCGTTCTTATCATAATTTTCCATCAAATTATAAATATGATCAAAGTCAACGGGTTTTCCGTCTGTGATCCTGTTGATTATGTCGATCAAGAGATCATTTGAAAGTACATCTTCCTTTACACCGCTTTCAGCCTGCATTTCCTCTCTAGTTTTATAGATCAGATCAAGGAACCTGTCCTCAGTTATGCACATCTCTCCGAAATACTGCCTGGTGTATTCGAATATTTCGTTAATTGTATAATTTTTTAATAAGGACCTTATGTAGAACGAAAGGCTTTCTGCGTCTTCACCTCTTTTTGAGTTGTTCATAGAGATAATATAAGTTGTAAGATACTCCATTTTATCGTTAAATTTTCCGGCTTCATAATATAAGTCGATTATATTCTGATAAACGGTAGAAATACTGCTGCGGATACCTGTTTCAATATTGATCAGCATTACAAGGTCGTTGATTATTTCCTGGATAGGATCTTCAAGCTTGATCCTTATTTTTGATCTGTGCTCGATCAGGCTGATTATACTGAATAAGAAGCTGTAATTCACATCGAACACGAATGCTTTATTTGCTTCTTCAACCGCTTTTCTGAGCATGTTATGTTTTTCCAGATATGTTGAGTATGCGTTTCGCGTAAAGAAAAGGAATACCGGGAATCTGTTCTCATGGCAGAACTCGAAAGTTTTCTGGAAGAACCTTTCAATATAGTCAGAATAGTCTAATTTCTCGTAATGGAAGCACATGATCAGATATGCCCTTGCCGCATAAACCTTATCGTCCGAGCTTTTAAGGGTATTGAATAATTCAAGAAGAAGATGTTCAAATTTTTTCGGGTCATCTTTGTACTGGTCAGCTTTGCGGTTATAAAGATCATACATACACAGGTATGAGTTCACGGTCTTTAAGGACGGAATACTTGAAGTGTATTTAAGAAGCTCATCAAGATAATTGTACTCTTTTCTGTGATTGTATGCCTGATGCATTACATAGATCATAATATCGATCATTACATTACGCGCAGTTTTATCTTCAAGAAATTTTCTGTTCTTTTCTATTATCACGATCGCATGGTCGAAATTTTCGGCGAAGTTCAGGCTTATCAGATCCACTACATCGGTTTCAAACCCGAAAGATCCCGAAACGCTGTATTTGGAAAGCACGCCCCGGTATTCTTCGATGAAATGCTGATTCGATTCCGGCACCAGATGTTTAAAGATAAGATAAATGACTTCATAAAGCAGTTGAAGCCTGATCTTGTCCGGTACGGTTACTTTATATATCAGGGTCTGATAAAATTCTATAAGGTTCGCTATGTCTCTGGTTTTAAGGAGTCCGTTCTTGACTATCTCGATCTTTTCCATAAAGTCAGTATCAACATTGTGACCGGCAAGATTATGGATGAATCTGTAAAGCCTTCTGGTTGTATCCTTCTGATCAACATTGTTGAGTACAAGCGCAGAGATCTTTCTGTGAAGGTGCTTAAGTTCATCTTCATTTGAAATCTTCAGTACCATTCTTTTGAGTATATCCTCGGTAATTGAGAATGAGTACGGATTTTCACTGTGTGTCTTTATGAAATAGTTTTCGTACAGATTATCTATAGTCTCTTTTACAATACCGATACCGAGCTCGGTTATTCCCGAGATATTTTCATAAGTCAGCGGCACCAGCGATACGGATAGCACTTTAAGAACTGACAGCTCTTCCGGAGAAAGCCGGTCCGGCTTAAAATCTATTTCTTTGCTTATAAACTCGTTCAAAAGAGCCTCATATTTGGATGAAGCCTGATATGAATAACCGCTGTATGTTCTGATGATAATATTGTTCGCGTAAAGCAGCTTCAATATATCTATCAAACGCCTTATGCTGTTGCCCGTAACGTTCTGAAGTTTGGAATAAAAGAACTCCGGAATATCTTTGAGGTTCGAGAAGTATGTATTAACGATTTTTTTTATCTGCTCAAGGGTAAGATTCGGTACGCTTACCGTTACTCTGTCTTCATTCGGTGCAGTGAGGATACTATAGAGCGATTTTCTGTTATTCTTTATCTTTCTCGGATTTACAGTGCAGATAAAGAAAAGGTTCACATCTTTATAAAAGTTAGTCAGCGTGAAGTTTAAAAAATCAAGAGAATATTTGTCAGCATATTCTATATTGTTCAGCGCTATCACCAGCAGGTTATTGGGAGAAACATCGTTAAGGAATTTTTTTGCGACATCTTTAAGTTCCGGAATTTCCGAAGACTTTATTTCGTCTGTCGCATAAAACAGTCTGTCAATCACAAGCGTATTGGGCTGACCGTTCCTTATGATCTTGCCGACAGACATGATAAGGTTCTTGAAAGGCTCAAGGTTATCGCTTTTGGGTTTTTCAAAAAAATCAATTTTGTAGAAATCATGGTTAGTAAGCTGGCAGTGGATCTTGAATTCGTCAACGAGCTTCTTTTTGCCGGATCCGGATTCTCCCGAAATAATAATAAAAGGCCTTTTACCGGATTTCTCTTTTGAAGAATTAAAAACAGAGAGTATTGTCTTATACTCATTTTCCCTGAAGATAGTTGTATCTGAAAAAGTTGATTTTGTGTCGTAGGATGCAATTACGCCGAACTCTTTGTGAAAGATGCTGTTCATCGCTTCTATCGCTTCGTTTGCCGATTTGTATCTTGCCACAGGTTCGACATCGAGAAGTTTTCTTAAAAAAACTTTAAAATCGTGATCCTCTATCTTATTTAATTTCTCAAGAAGTATGGATTCGTCGAACTTGACCCTCTTGTCGAAATATTCGTGTATTGTTGAAGACGGGGTGTAAACGAATTCCGAATTTAGAAGATTGGCTAGGAGAAGTCCAGCAGAGAAAAGATCGCTTCTCGAATCTATCGAGCTCATTCCCTTGACCATCTCGGGAGACATGTAATTAAGAGTACCTGCGTAATTGAAATTGGGCGTGTCGAACTGTGTTGTCAGTCCGAAATCCGTTATCTTTACCGTAAAACCGTCAAATTCTTTTTTAACAAGCACATTATTAGGAGATATATCGTAATGGATGAAATTGTTCGAATGGAGATAGCTTAGACCGCTGAGGAGCTGGTAAAAAGATTCCAGCTTCATTTCTTTAGAATTGTAAAGCTGATTGAATGTGATGTAATTTCCGTCGGGTATATACTCAAGAGTAAAATAATAATTGCCGAGATCGGGATCATATCCGAAATCGTAAACTTTCGCAATGTTTTTATGGTTTAAAGAGCACATCAGCCTGAATTCGTTTTTCAGACGCTGAATCTTTTTCTGCGTAGAATGCCTGTTAAGAAGCTTAAGCGCGAGTTTGCTTCCGTTGTAATCCTCGACCAGGTAAACCGTGCTGGAACCGCCTTTGCCGAGCTTTCTGATAACATTGTACTTGTTGTCTATTGTTTTAAGATCTGTGCTTTCCAAGATGACATCCTACATTTTTTCAATTTGCGGTATCCCGAGAAGCTCCATGCATTGCCCGTAAACATATCTAAGCGTGTTTATAAGGGACGCTCTGGAGGAACGGATCTCTTCATTTTCGCCTACGACCCGGTTGTTCTGGTAGAATCTGTTAAAGCATTTTGACAGCTCTATCAGGTAGTTGGAGATCACCGAAGGTTCGTTTTCATCACAAGCCTGCATAACTTTACTTTCAAACCTGTCGATACAGCGTATGAGCTCGTAAGAAAATTCATCTTCCAGAAGCGCAGTATCAAACTTTTTACTGATATGCCCTGCCTTCTCAAGAATATTCAGGATCCTTACATACGAATATTGAATGTGGGGGCCGGTTTCACCGTCAAATGACAGTGTTTTATCCCAGTCGAATTCAATGTTCTTTATCCTTGATACCGAAAGGTCATTAAAGATCACTGCGCCTATTCCTATTTTGTCCGCAGTAGATAATTTATCAGGTATATCCGCATTGCGCTCTTCAATTATTCCGATTACTTTATCCCTTGCCCTGTTAAGCACTTCGCTGAGAGGGACTACATTGCCTTTTCTTGTTGACATCTGTACATTAGGAAAACTTAATCTTCCGAATTTAATGTGGCTGAATTTTCCCTTTGATGCAGGGTCGTACATTTCCATTACTTTAAAGACCTGTGCAAAATGAAGCTCCTGAGCCACATCGGTCACATACAGGACGCGGTAAGGATCAAATTCAGCAATTCTATACATCGCCGCGGCAATATCTCGTGTCGCATACAGTGTTGCTCCGTCTGATTTTTTCAACAGGCATGGAGGCATATTGTCGTTTTCTTCAAATTTGACAACAAGTGCGCCTTCGCTGATCTCTGTAAGCTTTTTTTTCTCAAGTTTTTTTACTGCTTCTTCAAGAAACGGGATATAAAACGACTCCCCGGTAATATGGTCAAATTTAACATTCAGGCGCTGGTAGATGCTGTTGTACGCATCCATAGACACTTTAATGAATAGCAACCACCATTTTAAAGCCGCTTCATCGCCATCTTCAAGTTTTTTGAACCAGACTCGGGCATGACTTTCATACTCGGGATGTTCTTCAGCTTCCGTATGAAATCTGACATAGATCTCGTTCAGGAAAAGAATACCCTTTTCTTCCACCTCTTTGAATGATGACCACTGCTCAAGTGCCCACATCAGTTTTCCGAACTGGGTTCCCCAGTCTCCAAGATGGTTTACGCCTACAGTTCTGTAGCCCAGAAATTTATAAATATTGTAAATTGACTGCCCGATGATCGTTGACCTGAGATTGTGTATGCCCATATTCTTCGCGACATTCGGGTGTGAATAATCAATCACCACGGTTTTTCCGCAGCCTATTTCTTTCATCTTGTTGAAAAAGGATCCTGAAGCATACTTTTCAAGCACAAAAGAAATGTAGGTTTTCTTATCGAATTTAAAATTCAGATACCCGTTGATATTGGAAACGCTCTCGAATGAGTCGTCGTTCAAAAAAACGGATCTAAGTTCTTCAGCTATAGAGTTTGGAGATTTTTTCAGCAGGGACGAGAACCTGAAGCAGGGTAAGGATATATCGCCGTGCTCGGGATTTTTCGGGTTTTCAAAAAAACTGACGCCTAAAACTCCTTTTAATGAAGGATATGCGCCGTTCAGTTTTTCGATTATACGTATTTTAAGATCGTTCATTACTCTCCGCAGAGTTATATGGTCATGATTTCTTTTTCTTTTGCTACAATCAAGGTATCGACATCTTTAATATATTTGTCGGTTAGTTTCTGAACATGTTCCTTTTCAATATCTACAATATTCTCGCTGACATGTTCTTTTGTTAGTTTATCAAGCTCCGTATTGGCATCTTTTCTGCTGTTTCTGATGGTGATCTTTGTGTTCTCGCCTTCTTTTTTGACATTCTTGACAAGTTCTTTTCTTGTTTCTTCGGTGAGTGCGGGTATTTGAATTCTGACCACATTGCCGTCGTTCATCGGATTGAATCCGAGATTGGCATTTATAATGCCTTTTTCGATGTTTTTAAGCTGCGTTTTATCCCAGGGCGTCACTACGATGGATCTTGGCTCGGGGATCGCTATGTTTGCAACCTGATTTAAAGGTACAAGCGCGCCGTAGGATTCCACTTTCACCGGATCGAGTGTATGCGCATTGGCTTTTCCGGCTTTTATTCGTTCGAATTCATGCTTAAGGTGCTCAATTGCTTTTTTCATTTTATCTTCGCATCTTTCGGTGATCGGTTTTACTTTATCTGTTTCGTTGGCTGTCATAGTGTTCTCCTTGTAATTAAATTAATCTTTATTAAAATTTAAGATAAGCTTGTGCCAAAGTCAATATCTATCAACCGTTATAAGTAAAATAAATTATGACTCCGATAATCAAAATTCCGACAGCGGATGCAAATGCGATCTTCTGCCAGCTCAAAGGTCTTTCGCCCTGTACCTCGCCTGTCCGCGCATTAACAAGGAATCTGAACAGCTTTTCGCCATACCTGTAAGCGCTGACATAAACGGGAAGGAGAATGTGCTTGAATTTTATATTTTTATAATCTGTGCTTACCTGCAGGATCCTCTGATCATCACCGCCTATATCTCTTCTTATCTCATCACGGATAGCACCGTCCATTTTTACTTTGGCGGGTTCGAATCCCTCCTTCAGTCCGACCTGATACTTCTCTGTTACAAATCCGCTCAGATACTTTGAGTCGTAGGGCACAAGGTTGTTCATATCCCACGGTTCCAAAGCATATACATATTCATCGGGAAGTGATCTTGAGGCCACTATCAGCACATCATCAAACATTACTGATACCTGTCCTGACACGGAAGTCCACCGGGTTTTCCTTACCTGTCTGGTTTTCGTTACCGATTTTCCGTTCACGGTTGTTGAATAAGTTTCGGTAACATAATAATATGTTCCCCTCTGTCCGGTGTAGTAAGATTCTGTATCCGAGTCGTATGTCCAGTATGGAATATATACGCCCTTAAAATGTTCAAAATTAAGGGTCGCTTTTTTCAGTTTGTTAGGAGCGAACCAGAGTTTATTTATCCATTTTGTGAACAGGTTTTGAGCTTCGTTTTTTTCAAGCTTAAAAGGCAGAATATATTTAGGCTGGAGCATGAGTTCGTCGTGTGCGGAACTTATTATGAGCGGGGCAGAGCAGTACGGACAATACTCGGACCTGATCTTGGGATCGACTGAAGATGAAGCTCCGCACTGTTCGCACTTTACGAGATGAACGGTCACTTTATCGGAAGATTCCGAACTCTTATCAAGGTAATCGTTAAAATCGAGCTCTTCTATTTTAACTTCGATCTGCGGTATCTCGTTCTCAGTATCGCAGTAATCGCACCTGATCCTGGTGGTTCCTGGTTTATATTTTAGTTCAGCTCCGCAATTGGTGCAGGCGAACATGCTTCCCTGATTATTACCGCTATCCTGAATTTCCATTTAAGCACCCGGGATCGGAGGAGGTACACTGCCCAGAACGGAATTTAATTCCGGAACATCTTTAGCCGCTGTCCATGCAGACATTCCTTCGCGCCACACTAATGTATCTTTCACAAGTATTTTCTGCATAACGAGATTTTTTAACGCAGACATATCATACGGACCGTCCTGTGCGCCATTGAATACAATAAAAAATTGAAGGGCGGGAGGCACAGGAGGCGGCGCAGAGTTCGGATTTGCACGGTTTGTATTATTTGACATGGCCTGTCCCATCTGATTAGCCATGGCGAATCCCATACCCATACCCATTCCGGCACCGGCGGTTCCGCTTTCATTCGCAGCAGCGACTTCTATCGCTTTTGCAGTTTTAAGCTTAGTGAATTTATCCAGATCGATCTTATCGAGCCTTGAGAGTTCGAAGATCTCTTTTTTGATCTCATCAGGCATTGAAATGTTTTCGATTATGAACTTAGTTATCTCAATTCCGTATTTCTCAAATTCCGGGTATATTATTTTGAACACAATATCCGAGGTTTCATTCATGTCTGCCGCATATTTCTCGATCGGTATATTTGCTTCGCCGACGGCATCTGTGAATCTTGCGACGATCAGGCTTTTTAACTGCTCATTGATCTTCTCGGTAGTAAAGTTTCCGTCCGTTCCGACGATCTCTCTTATAAAGACAGGGCCGTCCTTGACTCTCATTACATAAGTTCCAAATGCTCTTATCTCGATCATTCCGAACCTGTCGTCCGAAAGCATTACGGCATTTTTCGTACCCCATTTCTGGTCGGTTATGTTTCTTGTGCTTAAAAAATATACTTCAGCCTTGAACGGGCTGTTAAAACCGTATTTCCAACCTTTTAATGTAGCCAGTATAGGCAGGTTTTCAGTAGTAAGCGTGTACATTCCGGGTTTAAAGACATCAGCTATCTGTCCTTCGTTCACGAAAACGGCCATCTGCCCTTCTCTGACTGTGAGTTTTGCTCCGTTTTTGATCTCATTCTGGTACCTTTCAAAACGGTAGGCCAGAGTATTGTTGGTCTGATCGAGCCATTCGATTATGTCGATGAACTCATTTTTAGCCTTGTTGATTATCTTGTCCATTAGTCCCATCGTATCACCTCGGTGTAGGTTAAATTTATTTATTATAAGATATTGAAAACAAGCTTTAAAATCAAGTTTTAAATTTTGACGCCAGATATATTGCCGGAACGCATAACGAGACTGTGATCAGGCTTGAAATTATGTCAAAGAATATAGAACTGCCGAGGAAAGCAGGATGGATACGCTCGACATACTGGAGAACCGGGTAATGCAGACATAAAATTATCAGCGAATTTTTACCTAGATAATTGACCGCACCTACCCTGACTATTTTTTTCGAGATCACTGTGATAAATATTATCGCGAAGAAAGCAGATAAATAGAAGAGAAAAATATTCCCGTAACTGTTTTCAAGAACGCTGATCCTTTCAATGCCTGACAATTTCAGGTTAAAACTGTTAGTAACATAGTTTAAATAACTCAGCAGAACGGAAGTATTGAGAACAGCTATGCCTGATAATTTATCAATTTTATCAGAAAAACCGTACCTGCAGAAAATATTTCCCGCATAGAAAAAAGGAGCCATCATCATGGCGGTTTCAACCTTGAACGGAAGATCAGTGACTGTTCGGGATATAAAATATCCCGATACGGTTAAAGCAAGGACGATGATCAGCCGTAAATATTCTGATTTAATTAGATTTATCAGCATGAACATAACGGAGAGTGAAAAAAGACACAAAAGGAACCACAAAGGACCGTTCTGAGGCACACTACTGTCAATGCCTGCTATCGTTCTAAGTATGTCAATGCAACTATGTTTTGCGACCTGCACTCCTTTTAACAAATCGACAATGATGAAAAAAAGCCATGTCAGAACATTGAAGATCACGAAGGGGAAATATATTCTTCTGAGTTTGGATTTTAAATTTTCTAAAACAGGCTTATCTTTAAAAAAGTGTCCCGAGATAAAAAAGAAAAGCGGAACATGAAAAGAGTAGATATACGGCGATCTTGGTAGAGTGGCATGACCAAGCACAACGAGGAATATTCCGAAGCCTTTTATGAAATCTATGTATTCAAGCCGTTTTGTTAGCACTAATCAACTCTTTCTCTTTTGAGAATTCTCTCTCAGCCGTTTTTTTAAAGACTGGTATATTCTTTCCTGATCGTTCATTCGGAGAAGATTTTCAGAATAAACGGGATCGGAAATCGTTTTAGCGATACCCGCCAGAATCTGAACCTGTTTGCTTTCGTCCTTTGCAGGAAGAAGGATCATGAATATAAAATGGGCGGGAAGTCCGTCAGCGGAATCCCAGTCAACTCCGGGCGCAGATCTGCCGAATGCGATCACGGGATTTTTTAAGCCGTCGATCCTTGCGTGAGGAACCGCCAGACCCCTGGCCATTCCTGTGCCCATCAGTTTCTCTCTTTCAAGAACTGTTGTATTGATCTCGCCGCAGGTCGGGCCGGTTAATTTGGGAGTCACTTTTGAACAGAGCTCGGCAATAATATCATTTTTGGTAGTTCCCTGAAGTTCGGGAATGATCCCGTCTCTCATAAGATAAGCGCTGATGTTTAATAAAATCCTATGTCTGATAGACCATGAAAGCAGCGGTCCTACAAGTAGAGAAGATACTACCGCTCCAAAAACAAGAGCTACAAATGTTATCTCGGTAATAAGCCCCAGTTCCAGTGCGAGCAGTCCGAGTATTATCTCCATAGCTCCGCCTGTGATGAACGCTATTCCGAGCGACAGCGCATCGTCTTTAGGCACTTTTACTATCCTTGCACCAAGCCATGCACCGCTGAATTTTCCTAAAACGGCAACTGATGTAAAAGAGACGGTCATAAACAGGTCGATGTTTTTAATAAAATCAACCTTCAAAGCTATCGAAGCGAAAAATATCGGTACGAAAAAAGAATGAACCATCTGGGAGATTATCTCTCTGGATCTTTCTGAGATCTCATGAGTGTTTCCGGCCATGATCCCGGCTATGAAAAATCCGATAATGGCATGAACGCCTATCCACTGCGTCAATGCACCACTCAATATAGCAAGAAGGGAAATGAATGTGAGAGTTGTTGCCGGCTGCGGTAACTCCAGCCTGTATAGTTTTTTTGTGGCAAAGCCTACGAATCTGCTGCCGATCGTAAGGCTGATAATTCCGAACGCGAGAGCCAGTCCGAGAGTCTGAAAAACAGGAAGCAGATCAGGACTGCCTTTCTGCGATACAAATCCGATAAAAACGGCGAACAGCAACCATCCTATAAGGTCGTTAACTATGAAAACCGACAGCGTAAGAAATCCGAAATCGGATTTTAATATCTCCATATCGTGTAGAACTCGTGCTATTACAGCAAGCGCGCCTATCGAAGCGGCGATCGAAATGAATATTGTAAAAGATAACTGATCTGAAGATTGGCCCATATATCTGCTCAGACCGGGCAGCCAGTAAAATGTAGCGAATGTAAGAATAAAAGGCACAAGGATACCGACCGATGCTATGACAAATGCTTTGCTTCCCTGCTTTACCGCGCTTGAAAGATTTACTTCAAAGCCTGTAGCCAGTAAAAGGTACAAAAGTCCTATCCAGGATACCGTTTCAAGCATGTTCTGCTGAATGAGTTCGTTGGGAAATAAGCGGGAATGCGCCTCGGGGAAAAACCTTCCGAAGACAGTCGGTCCCAGTAATATCCCTGTAAGTATCTCTCCTGCGAGCGAAGGCATTCCTTTTTTATGGAACAGGCTTCCAAGTACCTTCGCGGTAGTAAGAAGAATGAAAAGCTGGATCAAAAATAAAAACACATGTTCTTCACTAAGATAATGCATTGCTGTCTCTTTGTTAGTTCACAATCAGAATATAGTTATGTAAAGCTTATAAAAAAAGAATTTTTTTCATTATTTTATCGCTTTTTTATAATTTTATAAATACTTTTCAGCACTTATGACTGATTATAACAAAATAATTGAAACATTATCGGATAAACTCAGCGGGAACGGACTTTTCTACAGCGGCAAAGAGTTCAACACGGCTGAAGCGTCTGGTTTTGAAGCATCAGGTTTAAAAGTTCTTATCTGCAGGCTGTCAACATACAGAGACACCGCCCAGTCATTTACTCATCCGGCACTGTACAAACTGATTTCGGGGATAGAGGATTGTTTCGCGGATATGGCGTATCTTCCGCCGCCTCCTGACATTGAAGTATTCAGAAAAAACGGTATTCCTCTTCTCCTTCCGACAAAAACGAAGGCCGATCCGTTAAATTTTGATGTTATAGCGATCTCAAATTCGCTTGTGCAGGAGCTTTTAAATATTGAAGTTCTGCTGAGAGAGAGCGGTATAGATACGGATCATTCAACGCGTATCTGCAGGGAAGACCAGCCTCTGATAATTTTGGGCGGGTCTAACAGTGCCAATTGTCACTTCCTTGTTAACGCCGTATCGCCTGTGGATCTGATATATACCGGTGAGGATCCCGAGAATATCGTCAGTTTATTTTCAAGAATAAAAGAACTTAAACTTTCGGGCATGAATAAGGCAGAGATAATAAACAAGTTATTTACTGAATTTCCTTCAGTCTCTCCTGCAAGCGGCGAAAACGGAATGAAAAACAGCCTTTCTTCAAATTACAGCAAAAATATACAGCCTGCAGGAGTTCCCGTTCTTTTTAAGGAGGATCCGCATTCGACTAACCTCGTGATAAGCAGGGGATGCCCGTGGTTCTGTTCATTCTGCAACGAAAGTTACAGATCAAAACCATATTCAGAAGTATCACCGGAAGAGATCATAAAAACAGGATCCGAAATAAGAAGGCTGAACGGCTCTGAAGAAGTAAGTCTGTTCAGCTTTAATTTCAACGCGCATTCCAAGATCGAGGAAGTGCTCCGAGAACTTCATAAACAGTTCAGGATAGTGTCGCTCAAAAGTCAGAGATTCGATATTCTGTCGCTTAAAAGCGAATTTCTGAAACTGCTGCAGTTTTCAGGCAAAACAAGCATCACCTGCGGCCTTGAAGGGATATCGGACAGGTTGAGAAGCTATCTTTCGAAGGATCTAAGCCGTTTTGAGCTGGAACAAAGCCTGAGATCTCTATTGGATTCGCCGATACGAACTCTTAAGATATTCCTTATTGCGACCGGAATCGAAACTGAAGAAGATATAGAGGAACTTAAGTCATTATTGAGATTTATAAAAAATTCTGTTCAAAATCGTCCCAGACCTCCGAGGATAGTATTTTCGCTGACTCCTCTCGTAAGGTTCCCCGGAACTCCGCTCGGTATGGATCAGGCCTACCCGATCCCTGTCATGCAGAAGATAATTGACCAGGTGTCCAAAGTTGTAACCTCAGAGGGTTTTGAATTTAGGACCGCAAACTCTGAGTATGAATATTGGGTGTCTCAGGTGCTTTTAAGGAACAGTTCATTAGAATTTTATGATGCTGTCCAAAGAACATTGAAAGAGACGGGATTTGTTTATTTCAGCTCGATCGATAAAAAATTTTATGACAGGCTGTCTGCTAATCTTCGCAAGATAGACCCTGACCCGGATTCGTTTCTCAACAACAACCTTAATTTCAGGCATTTCAATTCAAATATTGAAGAGAATTTTATTTCTGGTGCTTACGGAAGAGCAACAGAAGCAAAAGATACAAAAACCTGCAATGACATAAAAGGAAGTGGGGTTTGTAATGCCTGCGGAGCCTGCGTATCAACAAAGGACAGAGTATCGGCTACAACCTACAATAAAGGCGGCAGCCTTACCGTTGACATGTTAAAAGAAATTCAGGCGGAATACAGTAATGGAGCTGAAATTTCAGTTCCCGTTTTTTTGAGCATAAAATGCGCAGGACTTTCGAACCGGTATCTCGGAGCGGTTTTCACGTCCGCATTCATCAGATCTGTTCCCGAGGGCGAAAAGCATATAAGAAAAATAATAAGATTCAAAAACAGGGAAAGATTTGATAACGAAAATCTGCTTGGTGTCGAAGAAGCAGTTTTCAGATGCCCGCCTGAAAGCCTGGAGATGATGGCCGGAGTATTTCGAACAGACAAATTCAGGACTGATTTCGATAAGTACGCACAAGGGTACGGAGAAATGCTTCAGCCGGGTCAGGTAAAAAATAAAATAGAGATAAGTGTCACTGACAGATCGAAAAAGATTGATACATCATTCATGAATAGATTTCATATAAGATCGACAATAATCAGGATAAGCGACGGCATCTATGAAGCCCAGGTTACTAAGGACGGGCTAAAAAAGAAGCAGTTCTCAAAAGTACTAATAAATATCAACGAAAATCAGGTCACGGTTGCCTTCAGCGAGAAATTCGATCTGAATGAGTTTATAAAAAATTTATGCGATACTTACAGGATAAAACCTTTTAATCTAAGCTATATAAGCGTATAAAGTTATATTCGCAGTCTATTTGCCTACGCTGTACATTGGGGTAATGCCCTGTCCGAGGATGATCGAGACATTCTGTTTCTCTCTGACAAGCTCGATCTTTTCTTTTTCGATCTCCAGCCCTCTAAGCTGCAGATATTCCTGGATGCTCATGTTCATCTGGATCTGATAGGCTTTATCTGCGATAGCCTTGTTAACCTCGGCAGATTTTCTTGAAACTTCAGCTTTAGATCTTGCCTCCTGGGTCAGAATGCTCTGATTCTGAGCAGCTGTGCGCTTCGTTTCCTCAAGAACTTCAATCGGAGGAGTTACCGCGCCTACCACTACCTGCAGAATTTCAACCGGAATATCAAGGTTTTTACAATAATCGGTAATAAGCGTGAAAGTTTCGCTCTGTATCTCCGCCAGAACCTGTCTGTTTCCTGCAAGATCGAACATTTTATAGGAAGAAGCTTTGTCCCTGATCATAGTTCTGAAAGTTTCCTGAATTGACATTGCATACCAGTTCTGTCCGAATTTTTCATACAGCTTGGGTGTCTGCCCTTTGATTATTTGCAATTTCAGATATGCGTTAAAGTCAACGGGAATATTATCGTCCGTTATCATATCGTCGAATGGCTCAGTTATAGTAAGCGGAGTAACTTTAAACAGGATCGCACTGGTAGTCGGAGCCACCCATACCAGACCGGGCTTTACTGCATCCAGATCAACACCTCCATGGCCGAAAATCCACGGCTGTTTTAGAAGAACGGCCTCTTCATCACCTTCAGGCGATACTGAGCATCCGACAAGAAAAACGAATGCCATCAAAAGCATGTACTTTAATGTTTTCATAGTTTCTCCTTATAATTGGATTGATCTATTTTGTAATGTTATCTTCAGTCAGGCCGTAACACTCATCCTTCTCATGTTTTTCATGGAGTCCGAGAGGTTCTATATGTACAACTATATCGTAAATATTGGGGATCTGAGTGCGTATTTTGTTCTCAAGTGACATAACAAGGTCATGGGCTTCGCAGACTTTACATTCGCCATCAACTTCAACATCCATATCTATCGCATAAAGTACTCCGAGCTTGGTGATCCTGACCCGGTGGGGATTCCCGACACCGTCAGAATCTTTCACTATCTCAAAGATCTTATTATATAGTTCAGGATTGACTTCGCCTTCCATCAGCTCGGTAATTGTTCCCATGAATATTTTGACGGCCGAGAACATTATCCATCCGCCGATGATCACAGCGAGAAATCTGTCTATAACAGGCATATTGAAGTAGAACACGCATCCCAGCCCGATCAGGACTCCGATAGAAGTTACCACATCATTCTGCATGTTCTTCCCGTTGGCTATAAGCATTGCACTTCCGGATTTTTTACCGAGTGCGTACTGGCTCCAGGCAAGAATTAGTTTTCCGACGATCGAGAATACGGTAACATAAACCGCGGCCGCTTCGGGCATCTCGAAGGTATTATGGTTCATGATCTTATCGATTACAGACATTACAAGCTGTCCGCCTATGAAGAACATTATGAAAGATAGAATTGACGTAGCTATAGTTTCAGCCCTGTGGTGTCCGTAGGGATGTTCTTTGTCCGGCGGCCGGGCAATTATTTTTGATACCATTAGAGTGATAATTGAGATAAAAATATCCGTCATGCTGTCAATACCGTCACCCACAACGGAGAGGCTTCCAGCCATAAGGCCGATCACGATTTTAGCCAGCGAAAGTATAGCATTCCCGGCGATGCTGATAATTGATGCTGTTCTTATAGTTCTGTTTCTGTCCATAGGAGAGAATGTTAAGAAATAAATCAGTTCAAATCAAGGTAAATAAAAGTGCTGGAACATTTAATACTTGTAATGTTATGCGATTTTAGTTAAAATACTACCGATCTTCAAATTACAGGAGGAATTATGTCGTTTTCAAAAATCAAGATACAGATCATGTTCCTATTACTGATCAGTACTGTCGTTTCATCCCAGACAGTGGTTCAATGGTACACATCAATGGGGAATTTCAAAGGCCAGATCAGGGAGGATCTCGTTCCTATCACAGGTAATAATTTTATTGATCTTACAAACTCAGGATTCTATGATGATCTGATCTTTCACAGGGTTATACAGGGTTTTGTTATCCAGGATGGTGACCCTCTGGGGACAGGGACCGGAGGACCGGGATATACAATTCCGGATGAATTCCATCCGGATCTGAATCACAACTCGGCCGGCGTACTATCAATGGCCAATGCGGGTCCGGATACAGGCGGTTCACAATACTTCATAACTCTGGATTCATATCCCCACCTGAACGACACTTACTCAGTGTTCGGAAAAATAATTGAAGGAATGGATGTTGTTTTCAAGATCAGCTATGTTCCGGTCGATGATGCTGATAAGCCTGTTACTGCTGTAAGAATCGACAGCATAAGAGTTGTTTATTCTCCTCCGTCCGAAGGTGTTTACCTGAGCGGTTATATTGAGAAGAAAAAAATGATATTCGGTGAAGTATGTCAGATCGATGTTTCAGATTTGTTCTCTGACAGGGACAGCAGTGAAGTGGCAGTCACGATAGAAGACAACAGTGATCCGGCGGTTGTATCGTGCGTACTTAACGATTCTATATTAACCCTTTCGGCTTCAAACACTGTCGAAGGCGCTTCAACTGTCAAAATTAAAGGAACAGCAGGAGGTTCATTCGAGACTTTTGATCTGAATGTGTCTGTCTTTGACCCGGAACTGAGGCTCGAGGATTTTGAATCTGGAGATTTATCAAAATTTCCTTGGCAGACAGGTACAAATGGATGGTCAGTATCAGAAGCGGATCCTTATGAGGGAACTTATTGTCTTAAGTCTGACATAATCGACCACAGTCAGACTGCCGAAATACTTATAAATGCTGTTTACGAAGCGAATGGAGATATCACATTCCGGTATAAAGTATCATCACAGGAAGATTACGATTATTTTGATTTCTGGATCGACAGGTATAAAAAACTTACGGTCAGCGGAGAAACTCCTTGGAGAGAGATAAGTATTCCTGTTATGGCTGGAAACCGTACATTAAAATGGACTTATAAGAAGAACGCTGCAGGGGTAACCGGCGAAGACTGCGCATGGATAGATAATATAACATTCGAAGGCGGGACTTTGACAGGTATTGAGTCTCATATCGTGCCTGCTCAAACTGAACTTTACCAGAATTATCCTAACCCGTTCAACCCGAGCACAGAGATATCGTTTTCATTAGACAGATCTCAGACTGTCAAATTGTCTGTATATAATCTTTCAGGCCAATTGGTCTCAGATCTTGTCAACAGTAAGATGGATAAAGGGTTTCATAGTATTAACTTTGATGCTTCAAATCTAAATAGCGGGATCTATTTTTACAGGCTGGAAGGCGACGGTTTTACTACGACAAACAAAATGCTTCTGGTAAAATAGCTATACATTATTCTGTTCAGTCTTCGAAAGCGGTGATGTCTTTAACAGGCTTCTTCAGCTTCATGTCCGATATGGCTTTTTTAACTGCTGTAATCTCTTCCGTCGTGATATAATACAAATATTTCTCATAATCGTTTACATCTATCTCGCCTGTATAGAAAAATCCCCACCGTTCGAAGAATTCAGTGAGATCGGTCTTCGATACTTCGCAGGCGAGCCTGCAGAATTCGAGCATATTCAGATAGTCTTTTTTCAGCGGATAGTCGGTTCCCGGCTGTTCCCGCTTCCGTAAAGCGATCATTAAGTCGGGATAAAAGTCTTCATAACCCTGACTTCTAAAGTACAGGTAAAGCTGCCAGAACGGCACTAACCGCTGGAATACATCCGTGTTGCCGTCTCCGCCGTACTGGTCGGTACTGTCGGGAGCTTTTCCGGGAAAATCCATATAGGATATTCCTTTATCGAGAATAGTCTCTCTCGCTTTTGCGTAAACGCTCTCTTCGAACAGCCGGCTTCTGTTTCCGAGCGTAGTTGTGCAGTACATCGTCAGTATGTTGTTGCTCACTTCGGTCATGCCTCCCCATGTCATCTGCGTCATCTGATGAACATGTCCCGCTTCGTGCGAAAATCCCCAGCACGGGTCGCCTTTTATCACGCTCTCGGGATCCGCGACGAGTTTCATTGCCCAGTCGATATAGGCTACTCCGTCCTCGTCCCTGAACATATAGTAGTTATAGTTTATCCTGGCGAGCACATGATTTTCAGGCTTATAGCCTTCTTTTTCCCACCCCAGCATTTTTCTCTGCAGATAAAGTATCCTGTCGAAATTCTTTATAAGCTCAGCGCCTCTGCCTTTCGTGAAAACCTTTAGGCTGTCTACCGGGAATGCGACCTGAATGTACTGACCTCTCATGTCAAGTACCGGGCTTACCGCGTTCTCTAAAAGTTTGTCGAAATCCGCGTTCGTATCGCCTCTCGTGATATCGAAATAACCGTTAAACTTTCCGGTAGGGAAGTGGACCGTTACAGGCTGACTGTCCTCAGGTGTCTGCGTGAAATATTGAATGTAAACATTCCCGCCCTTTTCAAGTTCTATGTAGTTAAGACCTTCTTTTAGAACGAACTCCTCTTTAAACAGTCCCCATCCGTCAGGATCGTCCTCGGGCTTTATTCCCGCAGGCGGTTTCCTGTTCCAGTCCGGAACGAGCAGCTTTATTTGCGCACCTTTTATTTTGTCAGCGAAAACGATGTTCGGGCCTTTATCGAGCACAATACCGGTAATCCCCTCATATTTGCTGAATCCGCTGCCTATACGCATCTTTCCACTCAGAACTTCAGGATCGAGACAGGCTTCATACTTCGCGGACAGCTTATCCGGAGAGTATTTTTTCCCGAAAAGCTTTTCTGCAAATTCCCTGATCACGGGAATTTTCATCTTTCCGATCTCATCTTTTGTGATACCCGATCTTAATTCCGTTCCAGTATTATCGGAAAAAACTTTCGAATCATCAGAAATATCAGAAGGGGAGACGGCGTACATATACGCTGCAGCTGTGAAAATGAAAGGGATCAGAGATTTTACGAACAAGATAGGCTCCGTTTTTATTTGCGTTTATTCAATTTCAATATCGAAAGATTTTAACAGTGATATGGCTTCAGGGACAGAGAATTTTGCTTTTTTGTGAATATTCTGGTTCAGGTTTATTTCATAATTAACAGCATTGACGAATGAAGCAGAACTGAGGTCGCAATTCTTAAACCTGCTGTTTTGAAGGTCTGAATTATCAAAAACAGCTTTGGTCAGGTTCGTTCTATAAAAATCGCAATCGTGAATTTTACAGCTGTCAAATACAATGTTCTTCAGATCCATTTCAGAAAATACGCACAAAGTTATCTGACAGTCTTTGCAGTTAAAGCTGAATGTGAAAGTATCGCAGTTCGAGAAATTCAGTCCGAGCATTTTGCAGTTATTGAACGAAACATTTATAAGCCTGGTTTTAGTCAGATCGACATTTGACAGATTGCAGTTCTCAAAGCGGCAGTCAATAAAAGCCGATCTCTTAAATGACTGACCGGTGAAATTTACATTTTCAAAGGTTTCAGATTCAAATTCATTATTTTCGTATTCCATTAACAAAATCTCCAGTTAAGGCTCAAACTACTTTTCCACCAGAAATCACGGCAATCTACCAAGCAAAAGGCTTAAACTCAGGCCTGCAAAGCTTTTCTCTGAGTTAAGATCTCCGAAGACTGACAAACTTAATCCGAAAGGACGAAATCTGTTTAGATCGAGCTGAATTTCCAAAGGTATACCGAAAGTCTGATAGTCGTTCATTTCATATCTTGGTGAAGGATCGTACTCAACAAAATACTTATCGTTTTTATAGTACCCGGCAGTGATAGCTACACCTGCAAGATATGATAAATGTATATTCCCGAAAGATTGTCCGTATCCGTAAAGTAAGCCGATATCCCAAGCTGATCCTTCATTATACGGATCTGCCGATATACTGCTTCCTCCCGCAGTTCTCAGCTTTAGAATGTGGGTGTTTTTTGTATAATTTATAGAAGCGTTAAACCCTGTCAAGCCTGTATCTTCTGTTACAACTGCGCCCAATCCCGCGCTGAACCAGAGATGGTAGGGGAAAGGTGTATCTCTTTCTTTGAAGTTGATCGCTGAAAGAGCTACAGCTATCACTAACAGAATGATCAAATAGTATTTTCTAATGTGCATAGTTCATTTCTCCTTAATGCAATACAGCTAATATAATGAAGATTGAAATCTTTTAAAATGAGTAGTTCCAGTTAATCCCGGCAGTTGTCCGAGAAGGATAGCGAAATTCACTCCGCCGTAACTTTTATCCGGATTGATATCGGCATAGAACATTATACTGAATCCTATGAACTTCAACGCATTGACATCGATCTGAATTTCCAGAGGTAAGCCGAAAGTCTCGAAAGTTAATTCTTCATAATAATCGCTGTCGATCCGGTCGCCTTTGTATATTCCTCCTGTATAGCTTATACCTGCGAGAAAAGATACGCTTACGTTGCCATTAGGTGATCTTAGGCCGTAAAGAAGTCCCAACTCCCACACTTCATCATTCGGTAATGGTCCGAAAAGAACCATCTCTTCTGCATTGATGCCTCTTAGCTTAAAGATCCGGTCGTTCTTTGAGTAATTTATAGAAGCATTGATGTCTAACAGGCTGCCGTCAGCAGTGTCCATCGTTCCCACGCCGCCCCCGACCCATATGAAACTGTCCTGACTTTGTTCTTCCATAAGGTTGAAAGCGCTCAGACATGATGCGGTGAAGATCAGGAACAATAAAAAATACTTCATTTTGACCTCAGTTTTGCACAACATTTGTACACACTTGATTTATTCATCGAGCATTAATTTCTTTGATCGCTTTTTCAGCTTTCTAAGCTGTTCTTTTTCTACATCAACAATAGCCTTAGAAGTAGCACCTGCTTCTACGATTTTGCTGACCTCAGCAAAATCGTCTGCGATCACATTTCCGCTGTTCTTACAAGCAAGCATAGCACGGTCAAGCACTTTGACGAAATTTCGCCATTGAACATATTCCAATACAGCAGAAAGTTCCCGTGCAAACCATATCTCATCACCGGACTCGGTTATATGTTTTATCTCTTCAAAGGTTTTATATTCTTTCGCAATTAAATTACTCATATCTGTATCCCTTACTTTACTTTAAAAACCAGTCTCATCAATTTAAGAAAAAAAATATGGATATTCTATATTTACCTGAATTATTTACAAGAGCCTTATTATTGACGATTTGATTTGATCGAAAAAATTCGTATATTACGGATAAGAAAACGGAGCAAGAATGCCGACTATATCAATGTTTTACGGTATTTAAATTTATGGAAAAAATAATACAGGCAATACCTTTAGATGATTATAGAATTCAGATACTGACAAGCAGCGGTATAACCGGAATTTTTGATGTCAAACCATATCTTAAGGGAAGGTTTTTCAGTGAACTGCTCGACGAATCATATTTTAAGAGTGTTAAACCCATGCATTATGGAATTGCATGGCCGCACGAGCAGGATTTCAGCTCAGATACAATTATTTGGGATATTCAGAATTCAGTTTCAGAGAAATGCACGAAGCGTGAAATGGGTACCAGAGTCGCTGAAGACAAAGCAGAATACAATTCGAAATAACACTTTTTTGCAACGAATAAATATTAAAGCTGCGGCTTCATAATGTAGAAGTATCATTTATTTCTGAAATAGTCAGAAAATAATAGATCGATCGAGTAGAGCGGAAGTGATATGATTTTATCGGTTATCTTGAACGGGCTCTGTGATATTTTTATTCCGTTTTCAGGGCTATATTCTTCAAAATACAGATTCATGCTCTTCATTCTGCCTATTGATCCCGATTTGACTTCAACAGGGAGTATTTTATCACTTAACTGTAATAGATAGTCCAATTCTGCATTGCTGCTTTTTGACTCTCTTGCCCAGTAATATAGCGACGCTTTCCTGTAAGGGTTGTCCGAAGAGAGTAATTCCTGTCCTGTGAACTGCTCCGCTACCGCTCCTTTGAAAATGGCTGTGAGGTCAGATTCTCTGGCTGTTTCTCCATATATGCCGCTGATCGAATGTAAAATTCCCACGTCTAAGAAGATGAGCTTGAAGAAATTGTCCTTTACACCTGATTCAAGAGGAAGTCCCGCACCGCTTGTTCTTTTTACTTTTGTAATTACCCCGGCTGTTTCGAGAAGTTCTACGGCTCCTTTTAATTCTCTGGATTTTACGGTATTGTCAACTCTGGCATACACAAATTTCTGTCCGATCATCTTTGGCACGGCATTAAATATTTTTGAAAGATTAGGATGTTTTGATTCTGAAGCATATTTTGCAAAATCAGCTGAATATGTTTCAATAATAAGGCTCTGTATCTTCTGGCATTTTATAATATTTCCCGACTCGACATATTCCTTAACTACAGCGGGCATACCTCCAATAAGAAAATATTTTCTGACGAGGCCGTTAAGCTTTTCGTGCAGCGCGTCAGTTAGTTTCATTAAATTTTCGGGTGATGATATATGTTTTCGTAACTTATCTTCTCCCAGAGCATCAAGAAATTCACTGAAAGTCAAAGGATACATGTAAAGGTATTGTATTCTTCCTACAGGCATTTTGATATTTTCCCTTCTTAGAGCGAATTCAAGTAGAGAACCAGCACCGATGATATGAATGTCGTGTCTTTCCTCATAAAAATATCTCAAAGCTGTAATTGCTTTCGGGCACTCCTGTATCTCATCAAGAAAAATAAGTGTTTTACCCGGGATAACATCCTGTTTCGTGAACAGCATGATCTGTTCAATGATTTCTCCGGGTATTAAAGTTGTGAATATTTCCTTATAATTCGGATTTCTTTCAAAATTAATAGTGATCAGATTTTTAAATTCATTCCTGCCGAACAACTCTATGATGAAAGTTTTTCCTGTCTGCCTTGCACCCCGCATAAGGATCGGTCTTCTGTTTTCGTCATTTTTCCATTCTAATAGAGATTTATATATCTTTCTGCCGATCATTATTCTCTCCTTTTGGCTGTTTTACAAGGATAATATACAACATTATTGGACAAAAGGAAAGGTTATTTTAACGATATTTTGGTTATTTTACAAGGATACTTTATTTTGAACGATTAATTAACAGGCATATCGGGTAAGTTTCAAATCAACGATATAAGAATTTTTTTTGAGATATTCTACATTTACCTTTACTAAGTCAGCCCCAGCACGAGTTCCGGAATAAACTTATTCCTTGCGTCATGATAACGGGCTCTGTCCTTAGCAGTCTCAATTACCCTTTGCGATATTTCTTTGTCAGGATAGATCTTCTTTCTAAAGTTCTCTACCGCAATTTTCTCATATAAGTATAAAGACCCTCCGTCTCCGGCTATTGAATATTTAGGCATAATAATATCACCCAGCTTAATATCCGCTTTCAAAGCATCTGCCGCGCCTATGAATATCACTTTCTTGCATTTCGATCCGCCCAGAGTCAAACAGCAATCGATCGTGTTGGCCGCACCCGCCGCTACCTGAATATAGCCGAAACTTTTACCTTCAAATTCTACAGTATAACCGCAATAATACGGACCTTTTTTTTCAACTCTGACCACAGGATTGTATGCCGAAAAAATAATTTCAGGATTCCACGAAGGAGCTACGATAATCGCATCGTATTCAAAATCGGGATCTAACCCGTAGATATCTTTCAGCAGATTATCACAGGCGTTATACTTATGCAGGGATGATTTAAAGTTATCGTATAGAGTCATCGGTTCGAACTCCTTTGCTTTTACACAAGGTAATAAAATTATGTGCCAGAAAAAATGTAAAAATTACTTTGGATTATTAATATTAATGGGATAGATTTAGGTTATATTTGTATCGTAACGTGAAAAGTCAGGGTACTACGGGAGAGTCCAAATGAGTGAGCCTGTAAACGAAAGAAACATTGTCGTATCGACAAAACGACAATTAACAATAATGCAAGGTAAGATGCATGGAAAAAGATACCATGCGAGTAAATCTGTAATTAGAGAAAAGTAAAACGCAAATGGCAACGACTAAGATAGAATGGACAGAATCAACATGGAATCCGATCACCGGATGCACAAAATTATCCGCAGGCTGCAAATTCTGCTATGCCGAAGTAATGGCGAG
>Ga0209467_1000187_pt1 | contig 114108 bp, 93 predicted proteins | sample Higcelwee11metaG_FD_187175 | JGI IMG/M metagenome (GOLD analysis project Ga0209467, IMG submission 187175) | Freshwater pond sediment microbial communities from the University of Edinburgh, under environmental carbon perturbations - High... | ecosystem: Environmental > Aquatic > Freshwater >...
ACCGCGAGGCTCATTTTTTTGACCCAGATCCGGGCCATGACAAAGACATCGCCGTTGACGTTGACGAGATTCTGCAATTCCTCCACAAAGGAAATGTCCGCTTTTTTAAATTCATAATAAAAGGTGCTGGTGAAATAGGGATCCACCACCAGCACCATTTTTTCCGGGTCATGGGGATGATTAAAGGGAGATCCTGAATACGGCGTATGCGTGGCGGCCAGTTTTTTGCTGTCCTTGGGCTTTTGATACCGTTCAATTTCAAATTTTTCCGACTTTTCCAATAACGCGCTGATAGGCATGAATATTCCTCCGCTTCGATGGTGCATGATCGATTTTGCCCGCAACATGTCGCCAGTTTTTAAAAAAAGAGCGAGCGGTATTTATATTAATGCCTTTATCTGTATTTTCAAAGCAGATTTTTGAATTTTGGGCACTGATCGTGGCTTCGGGCATTGTAGGGGAGGACTTTATGCCCTCCCTTTTCGGGCGGGGATAAACCCCGCACCCTACAACGGGGATGGCCGCAAAAATGATCATGACCCGTCAGGCTATAAGTTTCTTGACAAGGGCCGCGCAATTTTTCAATAACCCATTATGACCCAATCTTCTGAAGAAAAAAAAGAAGCCATCGCCCGCCGCGACCGCCGCCGGGCCAAAAATCGCATCTGTCATTGCTGCGGCAACACCGCGCCTTTTTGCTGGACCTGCCGGTGCGGGCTTGCCATTTGTCAGGTCTGCATGGACGGGATGGTCTCAAGTCTTTCATGCAACGGCATTACCTGGAATTGTCCGGATTGCGGGGCGGTGAACGGGTTCGGCAACCAGTAAGGGTCGCGCGGCTTCACCACACCGCATCACTGGCCCTGCAACCGCATATTGCTTGCCTATTATGTCTTTTTGGCAGAATAAAATTGCCGGCTGGTTGTAATCTTCCGAAAAATTTTATGATCATCCGTGCTTGCGGCCCATGGCGATTTTCAGCCTTTCCCACCAGGTGGCCTGGATTTTTCGATGGTCTGCTTCATGCCAGTGAGCCACGGTGCTTTCTATCCACAGCCCGACGGTTTCAATCATGGCCTTTTCCATTTGCAGAATTGCAGGGACGGAACCGGCATCGGATGCGGGCAGGACAAATATGCGTAAATCCCCGGCTTTTCGGCCATGAACGGCAATATCCACGGCATACGACACAGCGGTTTTTTGAAATTGCGCTGAGCGGAATAGGTTCCCGGACAATTCCAGCGCCGCCCATGTCCGGTCTGGGCGCTGGAATCCTTTTGGCAGTTCATTGACGATGTGTTGCAGCAGTTCCGGCAGACTCATCTTGCAGCGGCAAAGACAGTGAGATATGAGAAACAGGCATTCCAGCTCCTTGACGCGCTCGCTGAGTTCCCGGGTTCGTTTTTGAAGGGCGGACTCCACCCATTCATACTCAGCGATGCGCAGCCGGAGATCAATAATTTCCTGATGCGCGTCTTGCAGTGCGCTGTCCAGCCCGGCCCGGGACAAGTGATCGCTGGCCGGGCGGGTCTCTTTTATAATATGCCCTGTGTTCATACGTGCCTTATAAATGATAGTCTCCGGCGGCTTCAGGCTGATATAGGATTTTTTCAATTTTAATTCTTCGAATGCCCGCCGGAACCCGCCAGTCGATGATATCGCCTTCCGCGTATCCCAGAATGGCGGTGCCGATGGGTGATACCACCGACAGTTTTTGCGATGTAACGTCAGCGTTTCTGGGAAACACCAGGGTAAAAATTTTTTCTTCCCCGGTATCCATGTATTTGAGCTGGACCTTTGAATTCATGGTGACGATATTGGGCGGGATTTCCCTGGAATCCACGATATTGCTTTTTTCAAGCTCCGCCTCCAATTCTTCCAGATCCACGCGATCCCGGTAGCTGAATTCTTCAGCTACGGCCAGCAAATCTTCAAGTCTTTCCAGATCGAACTGGGTGATATAGATGCTCCTGTCTTCCATGGGAGTCTCCTTTCTTGTTTTTTCTTTTGTCCATTCAATTAAATCGAGGTCTGTTGTCATTGATAATTGATTATGCCTTTAAAATAATATAAAACAAGTTCTAAAAAAAGAATGCCGGATAGGAAGGATATCCAGAAAAAAACCGGCTGTGAATCAATCTGAATCAAATCAAGGAGGAAACAAATGGCGGCACCGGAAGAAATGTGGCAGTGTCAGACACAAAGTTGCGGGTATATTTATAATCCCGATAAAGGGGACAGGAAAGGGAAAATCGAAAAAGGCACAAAATTTGAAGATTTGCCGGAAGGCTGGAAATGCCCGGTGTGCGGGGCGAGCAAAAAAGCCTTCCGTTGCCTGGGAGCGAAATAGATTCAATTGTTTTGCAAAATCAGGTTATGATCATCGTTTTTGCCATCGTAGGGGAGGGCTTTACGCCCTCCCTTTTCGGGCGGGGATAAACCCCGCACCCTACGGATGCATTGGCCGAAACGATGATCAAGGTCCAAAATCAAAAACCGCCTGATCGATGGTTTTGTCCATCGGTCAGACGGTTTTGTTTTTTTCACCCGTTACCGGACGTTCACGCCCCTGTCCCGGAGATAGGTTTTCAGTTCTCCGATCTGAATAATGCCGAAATGAAACATGGAGGCAGCCAGCAGGATGGTGGCCCCCGCCTCCGCCGCCTCGTAAAAATGCTCCAGTTTTCCGGCCCCGCCGGAGGCCACCACATCGGCGGACACCGCGTTTTTGATGGCCCGGATCACCGGCAGGTCATAACCCGTCCGTGCCCCGTCCCCGGCCTTGCTGGTGGGCAGAATCACCGGAATGCCGTATCCGTCCACCCGTTTGGCCCACTCCACGGCATCCGCGCCCGTGGCGGTGCGGCCGCCGTCGATATACACTTCGTAGCCCGAGGGCATGGCGGGGTTCTGGTCCACGTCAATGGCGATGGTCACCTTTTCCGCGCCGATGGCTTTCGCCAGTTCCGGTATCAGGTCCGGCTTTCGGAACGCGGCGCTGCTCACGGAGACCTTGTTCGCCCCGGCCTTGAGAACCTGTTCGGCGGTTTTGACGTCCCCGATGCCGCCGCCCACGGTAAACGGCACGGTGGTGACCTCGGCCACCCGGCGCACCACGTCCAGCATGGTGGCCCGGCCTTCCACGGTGGCGGTGATGTCCAAAAGCGCCAGTTCGTCCGCGCCGTTTTCGCAATAGGCCCGGGCGCAGGCCACCGGATCTCCCGCGTCCTTGATATCGACAAAATGCACGCCCTTGACCACCCGGCCGTTTTGCATGTCCAGGCAGGGCATGATAACCACTTGTTTTTCCATATTATTTTTCTCCATTCGGCTCTTAGAAACTGTAAACCAGGGTAAGCGCGGTCTGGCGGTCGGTTTTTTCGGTGCCGGCCGGCGGACTGGAATCATGGCGCACGGTGAAGCTGGCTTTCATGGCCATGGCCCCCACGATTTGAGCCGTGATGGCGGAAACCGATTTGGTGATGGTGGTCTCCTTGCCTGTCTCCACGGTCACGTCCTGCTGGAATTCTGATTTTTCGGTGAGTTTCAGCTTGTACAAGCCGGCGAGCCTTGCGATGGCTTCCTCGTTGTCGTCACCGTCACCGGGTTCCCGGATGGAGCTGAACCGGTAACCGGGGCCGGCTTCCAGTTCCAGAAGCTGGCGGTCGGTTTTGATGAGCCGGTGGCCGATGCCGACACTCCCAATGGCCTGGTAATAATAGCCGCTGAACAGGTCATAAGTGTATTCGCCCAGCAAAAACACATAGGTTCTGTCCGTGATATTATAGCCTGTTTTATTGGAGCCCAGATATTTTTCAGCGGATGTTTCCTTGTCGGTCTCGCCGGTGGCCTCATCCTCTTTTTCCTCGGCGCTGTAAATGGCTTCAAAGGCGGTTTTGTTGAACCATTTGGCCTTGGCGTAATCCAGGGTCAATTTGCTGTTTAAGGATTCCGTGTCCGTGTTGCCGCCGGTCATCAAAAAGCCGATTTCGCCGGTGCCGGTCCACGGCCCCTTGTTTTCATCCTTGGCGGCGTCTTCCGCATGGACATTCGAGAAAATAATAAAGGATAGAAAAATCGCCATTAACGATATTTTTTGAATAGGTTTCAATTTGAATCTCCTTCTCCAGTTTTCGATTATTTTAATTCCGATGTGCAGTTCGGGCACCGGGTGGCCTTGATGGGAATGGCGGAACAGCATTTCGGGCACTCCTTGGTGGTGGGAGCCGCTGCCGGGGCCGGGCGCTGAAGTTTGTTCATGCCCTTGATGAGCAGAAACACCGCGAAGGCCACAATCAGAAAACTGATGACCGCGTTGATGAAAAGGCCCACGTTCATGGTCACCGCTCCGGCTGTTTTTGCGGCCGCGAGGTTCGCATACGGCCCGGCTGCGGCCGCGCCCTGTTTCAGGGTGATAAAAAAATCCGAGAAATCCACGCCGCCCAGCAGGAGCCCGATGGGCGGCATAATCACGTCATCCACCATGCTTTTGACAATGGTTCCGAACGCGCCGCCGATGATGATACCCACGGCCATGTCCACCACATTGCCTCTCATTGCAAATTCTTTGAATTCCTTGAACATGTTTGGTCCTCCTTGATAGTTAGCGGTTATTGAACGGGACCGGTATTTGGTCCTCTGAAACTTTCTTTTACCACAGAGACCACAGCGTCCGCCGAGGCGCAAGAGCAAAGGTCGGTTCCCTTCTCTTCCTTTTCTGTGGTCATTATTATTTTTTAATAGAACTCCCCTGCCTGGACGGTCACGACAAAGGGTGAAAATAAAAACAGGGTGGATTTTTCTTTGGATCTCCGGACCCCGGCGAGAGAACCGTTTTTCTTCCGCCGGGGTTCAGAGGCTTTTTGTTTCTTTCTGTTTTTAGAGAAAATGAAACCTTATTGGATGGTTAGGCACCAGGACGCCGCTATAAATGGATCAGGGGATGGCACCATACACTGTAGTTGCAGGTATAAAGTATCTCCAGGATTAAAAGAAACGGTGGCAAAACTAGGGAAAACGGTCGTTCCACCATTGGCAACACATGTTAAAGGCGTGGGACTCCCATTCACATATACTGTAAAAATGTATACTCCATTGGCAGGAGGAGTAGTCATCTTAACGTATAAATTTGTTGCCGTACCTGCAAAACTTACAACCTGCCAAGCGTCTTCGGGATAGAGATTCCCATATAATCGGTTTGTGCCCCATGAATAATACCGGGGATTCATAGTTGGGTCAGGCAAATGCCCGCCTGAATTACCGAGAAGAAAGCCTGGGCCTTTTGCTCCCTGGGGGCCAATCGGACCAACCGGACCAGTCGCACCGGTCGGTCCAGCCGGTCCAGCAATCCCTTGATCACCCTTGGGGCCTGGATCACCTTGAAGACCTTGCTCGCCTTGTGGTCCAATCAGGCCCTGCTCTCCCTGAGGCCCTTGGGAACCAATCGGCCCAGCCGGTCCGGTAGCACCTTGTGGCCCCTGGGAACCTGCCGCACCTTGTGGCCCCTGGGAACCTGCCGCACCTTGTGGCCCTTCCGGGCCTTGGTCGCCTGGAAGTCCCTGGAGTCCTTGCGGCCCAACCGGGCCAGGCTCCCCCTGCGCTCCAATCGGTCCCGCCGGCCCCTGCAAGCCCTGGTCTCCTTGGGAACCCGGAGGTCCTGCCGGTCCTGCAGCCCCAACCGGGCCAGCCGGTCCCTCAGATCCCTGTGGCCCCTGGAGACCTGCTTCACCTTGTGGTCCCGCCGGGCCTTGGTCACCTGGAAGCCCTTGGGGGCCGGTTGCGCCCTGTTCGCCCTTTTCCGCGACCGGATCCCAGGTACCCGCATCCGGCGGCTGGTTCGCTGCTGACGATGTGTGATCCGCAAGACAGATATAGCTTGAACCGTTGTAGGAAACGGCATCATCCAAGCCATAGGATGTATCCGCCAACCAGTCTCCCCGCCAGTTCATGCCTTTGGGCCCTTCCGGGCCCGGGGCTCCCTGAGGTCCGGCCGGACCATCCGGTCCCTGCAATCCCGGCTCTCCCTGAGAACCAGAAGGACCAGAAGGACCGGCAACCCCCTGTGGACCCTGGGGGCCTGCTTCACCCGGAAGCCCTTGCGGCCCGATCGGACCGATGGGGCCGCGGGGGCCTGTGGGGCCGGCATCTCCTTTAGATCCTGCCAATCCTTGAAGCCCCTGGATTCCCTGCGGCCCCGGGGGGCCGATTTCTCCCTTTGGACCGGACGGCCCCTGCGGGCCAGGCTCGCCCTGCATTCCCTGCATTCCCTGCGGGCCTTCCGGACCTTCCGGGCCCGGTTCTCCCTGGGAACCTGTCAGGCCCACGGAACCGATGGTCAGGGCATATGCATCATATCGTTTGGAAGAATCACCGGTCTGAACCGACAGCAGATAATCTCCCGGCACCGCCGAGTAGACAGGGGGCAGGTTTGCCTCAATAATATCCGGGGAATGGCTGATCAGCGTCAACAGTTCATCCCCAAGCATAACCCGTGGAACCTGGTCCTTGTATTGTAAATTGGCCCCAACGATGGTCAGGGTATTCATGTTGAAATCCAGATATACCTGCTTGATGACCAACTGGGTTTTTTTGGGCAGGCTTTCCGCGTTTGAAACGCCCTGGAAAATTACAGATAATATAAATACAATAAAAACCAAATAGTTAAGAAATTTTACGCCTTTTTTCGCAATTTTTTTAAAAATCATCCAACCTCCTTCTTACATAGTGGTTTATAAAATTTGATACCCCATGCGCAAGTGAGGCCAAAGGGCATAAGCGAACAACCGGTTGAAATGTACTCGAACTCTACCGTCTCTTCGCGGGAACTGTTTTTTTTCAGCTCCGGCACGCAGGGGCGCAGAGAAATTCTTATATTTTCATATAATTCATGCAAACAAACCGCTTGTTTATCCCTGCTGGAACAAATGCACGTCCTGGCGCGGCACCGGCGGGCTGATGCTTTCCGCATCAAACCGTTTTTTCACAGCCTCAATGGTGTCGAAATAGGCGTCCCAATAGTCATTGGCTCGAACCCAGGGGCGGCAGATGATGTTGATGCGGCCTCCCCCGATTTCGCCTACCGAAATCTGCGGAGCCGGATCGGCGAGCAGCCGTTTGTCCGCCTTGATAATGTCCAGCAGCGTGCGTCTGGTTTTGTCGATGTCCTCGCCGTAAGCCACGTCAAAGGCCAGATCAATGCGCCGGGTGCCCTGGGTGGCGTAATTGGTGATATTGTCGCCGGTGATTTTGGCGTTCGGGATAATAATGGTCTTGTTGTCCGGGGTGAGTAAAATGGTGGTGAAAATCTGCACTTCCTTGACAGTTCCGGCCACCCCCGCGCCTTCGATATAATCCCCGACTTTAAAGGGCCGGAAAATTAGCATCAGAACACCGGCCGCAAAATTGGACAAAGACCCCTGAAGCGCAAGCCCCACGGCCAGTCCTGCCGCGCCCAGAACCGCGATAAAGGACGTGGTCTGGATCCCGAGCTGGCCCAGGGCCGCGATGACCACGAACGCGATCATGGCGATATAGGACAGGTTGACGGTGAAGGAAACCAGGGTTTCGTCGGTCCGGGTTTTTCGCAAGGCTTTTTCAATAAGGTTTCGAATAATTTTCGCCACCCACCGCCCGATGATGAAAATGACGACGGCGGTGACGAGCTTGACGCCGAATTCCGCGCCCAGGGCCGTCAGTTTGCCGATAAGCTGCTGAACGCTTTCCAAGGTGAAATATTTTTCCATTCATCCTTCTCCTTATATATAGTGGGTAAAGCAAAAATGTCGGATATCATTTAGCACGATTCATCATTCGAATCAATGGGAAACCCGCCTGACCCATTGCTTATAAAAAAGGAAGAGCCTTCGGCGGGCTGAAGGCTCAAGTTGAACTGTTGTTTGTCCGGGCCGGTTGTTTTTTCCGGTTTAATCAAACGCCATATTGGTTTTCCATACCTTCCAGACGTTGCCCACCAGGTCGATGCCGGGTTTCAGGGTCATTTTGCCTGGTTTCCAGCCCGAAGGCGTGGCCTCCGTGCCTTTGCTGTTTCTGACAAGCTGAAATGCCTGAATCTGTCTCAAGGATTCGCTGACGTTCCTGCCCACAGGCGGGGTCAGCACCTCGAAACCCTGAACAATGCCGTCCGGGTCGATAATAAAGCGGCCCCGGGTTTCCACTCCCGCGTCTTCGTCATATACCCCGTAGAGGGTTCCCACCTTTCCGCCTGCGTCCGAAAGCATGGGATATGGGACGCCGCCCGCGACCATTTTGGACAGTTCATGATCGTTCCACATTTTGTGGACAAACACGCTGTCAATGCTCATGGAAAGAACCTGCGCGTCCAGTTTTTGAAATTCAGGGAATTTTTCAGCAACTGCTGAAATTTCGGTTGCTCAGACGAAGGTGAAATCACCGGGGTAAAAACACAGAACCACCCATTTGCCCAGATATTCGGACAGATTGATGTTGACGAACTTGTCTTTAAAGAACGCGGGCGCGGAAAAGTCCGGCGCTTTTCTTCCGATTTTTATCATGGATTTGGTCTCCTTTGGTTTGGATTCGGTTTGGGGTTCGCTCGCTGCCGGGGCTTCGCCCACCGGCCCGCCGGTGGGGCGGGCGCAGCCGGGCTTGAATTCTTCTGGCATGGTGCATCTCCTTTTTTTTAAAATTTAGGCCAATTTTTTACCAGCGCCGGGTCCAGGGGACAGCCCGAAAATTTCATCGATTTTTAAAATCACCGCGCCCTTGGATTTGAGGGGCATTCCGGCCCGGTTGCCCAAATCCTCGATCCAGGCGGCGGTTTCCTCATAGCGTTTTCCGGATGTTTCAATGGTGACAGTGCCCTTGAGCTGATAACCTTCATGGCCTTCCCAGAACGACACCGCCGCTTTGGTGTTGGCTTTCAGGTTGGCAAGGGTTTTGCCGAAAAACTGGTCCGAGATAAGGATGGTCTCGCTGTCGATGATTTTTTTCGCGCCCACGGGCACGGCGTTCGGTGCGCCGTCGGCGGTTGCGGTTGCAAGAATTGCGTGGGGAACCTTTTTGAACAATTCCATCATGCGGTCACTCATTTTTGCCATTTTGGGGTCTCCTTATTTGTTGATAAACATTAATAGAAGCCGTGAAAAATCGGTTTGAACCACGGAGATCACGGAGAAAATATTTTTTTTGCATCCAGAATCAGGGAAACCGACCGGATGACCCCGTCCCGGTTCCGGTGGTCCATCATGAGCGACCGGTAAATGGGGCCGTCATCAAAAGACCACTGGTTATAATGAAACCGTCCGGTGTCGTCGCAAAATTCCAACAGGTCCACGTCAAACCCGGCTTTGCTGAAAATATCCGAAAGCAATTGGTATGTATAGCAAATTTTGTGGTCAGCCGCCGGGTGACCGGCCGGGCCGGGGCCGCCGATTCGGGCCAGAAGCTGATACTCCGGGTCCGGAAAATTGCCGTCCGGCACCGCCACCCGCAAATAACCGCCGGGTTTCAGCCATTTAAAGCAAAGGGTTGCGGCTGCCCGGCCCTCGGCTTCCGTCAAATGTTCCCACACATGCTCGCACAACAGTGCATCCGGAGCCCGCAGGTGAAAGCTCCCAGCCCAGTCGTCCGGCTTCAGCAGGTCCAGCGATTCCTTTTGGGCCGCGATCCATCCCGGCCACTCCTGGGGACCGGCCCCGATAATGACCCGCAGGGGCTGAGACAGGGGGGTGTTGCTGATATCAATCATTGCTCAGTCTTGCTTTCCGTCATGGGTCCAGATCGGGTCGCTGCCGTATTGCCGGTGCCAGCGCTCCAGATCGCTCATGTATTTTTCCACCTCCCGCCGCTCAAATGAAAACCGGTAATTGGCGCAATAGGCGGAGATGGTTTTATATGCCCGGAGAATCTCATTGGTGCGTTCCACCTTTTCCTGAAGTTTGCTGATATCGGCATGGATGGCCCCCTTGTCCGGGTGCCATTTTTTAATCAACCGCCGGTAATTGTCCCGGACCTGCTTCATGGTGGCGGTTTCCGGCAGTTCGAGGATGTTTCGGGCTTCGGTGATGGTTTCAAAGATGGGTTTCATGATGCAATATCCTTTCGCATGAGCAAAGCAGGCTCATGACCATTGATTATCACCGGAGAAATGGAAATTCAACAGCAGAGTTGGGATAATGCTCGAAATTACAGTATGGGCTTTTATGGAGTGCGAGGGCTTGCCCTCGCCATGACGCGGCGGCAAGCCGCCGCACTCCATAGCTTCACGGCCAGAAAGCCAATCCCCAGGACGATCGAATAGAAGACCGATTTTTGATTGTTATATCATATTGTTTATTGTGACGAGACAATGTATATGAAAACTCCAATGTCAGCCCTGTAACCGAGAGAAACAAAATGGCCAAAAAGAATTCGGAAAAGCAGATTGAGCACTACGAGCACACGGATAAGGAACGCCTGAACAACCCGCATGTGGGTCTGGTGACTTCCGCCAGCGACCCGGACACGGGAAAAAAGAAAGCCTACCAGTATGACCCCCATCTGGACCCCCAGCTTCAATGGGCGGGCAAGGCCGAGCACACCGGTTTGAGGTGCCCACCGTGAGCCTGCATGTTCATGAACGCATTGACCCCAAAACCATCATTGAATCCGTGCGGAAAGAAGAAACCGGGCCGCGTCAGCTTTCCCTTTTCCAGGTCAACGAAAAACCCTTGCGGGAGGCCATTGATTTTTACAAGCACAAGGAAGGGTGGACCAATCGCCTGGTTGCCGGGGACAGCCTTCTGGTCATGAATTCCATGCTTGAAAAAGAAGGCATGGCGGGCAAGGTGCAGACCGGCTATTTTGACCCGCCTTACGGCATCAAATACGGCAGCAATTTTCAGCCTTTTGTGAACAAGCGGGACGTGAAGGACGGCAAGGACGAAGACCTGACCGCCGAGCCGGAAATGATCAAGGCGTTCCGGGACACCTGGGAGCTGGGCATCCATTCCTACCTGACCTATATCCGTGACCGGGTGCTGTTGTATCATGAACTCCTGAATGAAACCGGCAGCCTGTTCGTGCAGATCAGCGATGAAAATGTCCACCATGTCCGGGAAATCATGGATGAGGTGTTTGGGCCGGAGAATTTTGTGAGTGAAATCGTTTTCCGAAAAAAGCTTATGCCTTTAGGCGCTAAGACATTAGAGACAATGTTTGATTTTTTAATATGGTATTCTAAGGATAAGAGCATCATTAAGTACCATCAGCTTTTTGTTCCCCGCGTTCCTGATCCATCCGCAAGATGGACTGGCGTTGAACTTTTAGACGGCCAGAGAAGAATGCTAACATCCTCAGAAAAAAATAATCCTTTACTCCTTCCTGCTGGTGCAAGGGTATTCGCGACTGTTCCTCAAATTGCACCATCCTTTTCAGAAAAAAGTGTATACCCTTTTGATTTCGAAGGAAAAACTTATTACCCTCCAAAAGGGTCATGCTGGGTTACCACAAAAGAAAAAATGCAACTTCTTGCTGCTGCAAATAGGCTTATTGTGGAATCAGAAAATGTTAGATACTTAATGTTTCACGACGATTTCCCATATTCCAAGATCACCAATCCTTGGAATGATACCCCCCCGGCTCAGGATAAAAACTATGTTGTTCAGACAAATCCAAGAGTTATTGAACGATGCATTCTAATGACCTCCGACCCCGGCGACCTGGTGTTGGACATCACCTGCGGGTCCGGCACCACGGCGTATGTGGCCGAACAATGGGGCCGCCGTTGGGTCACCTGCGACACCAGCCGGGTGGCCCTCACCCTTGCCAAACAGCGGCTCATGACCGCCAGCTTCGATTATTACCAGTTGGCCCACCCCAAAGAAGGCATCGGTTCCGGGTTTGTTTACAAGACCGTGCCCCACATCACCCTGAAAAGCATCGCCAACAACGACCCGCCCGGCACCGAAACCCTGTATGACCAGCCCCTGATGGAAAAAGGCAAGGCCCGCGTCACAGGGCCGTTTACGGTGGAAGCCGTGCCCGCGCCGTATGCCAAAAGCTTTGATGATCTGGAAACGGCGGATTCCGGCGCGGATGTAGCAATCGCCCGCACCGGCGAAACCCTCCGTCAATCCGAATGGCGGGATGAACTTTTAAGATCCGGGGTAAGGGCCAAAAACGGGCAAATGATCAGTTTCAGCCGGGTGGAGCCCCTTTCCGGCACCCGGTATATTCAGGCCGAAGCGGAAACCAAATGGAGCGACGCGGGCGGGGAGCATGTGGCGGAAGCCAGGGCCGCATGGAAACCGGAAAAAGTGCTGGTGGTGTTCGGCCCCGAACACGCCCCCCTGGAGCAGCGAACCGTGGAAAGCGCCCTGGAGGAAGCCCGGTTTTTGAAACCCGATATAATGCTGTTCTGCGCCTTTCAGTTTGATGAGGAGGCGGCCAAGGACATTGACGAAGCCCCGGCGCACCTTATCGGTTTTACACTGCTCAAGGCACAGATGAACGCAGACCTGCTGACCGATGACCTTCGCAAAAAACGAAGCTCCAATGAAAGTTTTTGGCTGGTAGGCCAGCCGGATGTGAAAATTCACAATCTTAAAGACGGCATGGTGAAAATCGAGGTAATGGGTTTTGATTATTACAATCCCAAAACCGGCAATGTTGAAAGCGGCGGGAAAAAGAATATCACATTATGGATGCTGGATACGGATTATGACAACCGGTCCATTTTTCCCAGACAGATATTTTTTCCCATGGCCGGGGAAAAGGAAGGGTGGGGCAAACTCGCCAGAAATCTGAAGGCGGAAATCGACGAGGAGAAAATCGAGGCCTTCGGCGGGACGGTTTCGCTTCCGTTCAAACCGGGGAAAAATATCGCCGTCAAGATCATCGACGACAGGGGCATCGAATGTTTACGGGTTTTGAAGGTGTAGCCATGGCGGGAACCATTGACAAACTCATCATCAATAATCCCTATGAAGAACCCCGGCAGCATTGGTTTTATATCCGGGAAACCAAGGAGCATATTTTAAGGGAAGGGCGGCGGTCCGCAGGCTATATCATCGCCTCCCAGAATTCCCGGACCCATGATGACCCCGGCATTTTTGTGCCCATTGACCTGGTAAACACTATCCGGCCACGGGTGAAGGCATGGCAAGAGGCGGGCTATCCCGGCGTGACCGGCATCACCAAGCGGCTGCTGGACCATTGGCGGGAGCCGGAAGAAAGGAAAGACCGCCGGTTTTTTTTCTGCCAACTGGAAGCCATTGAAACCCTGATCTGGCTGACGGAAGCGGCGGCATCCGGAAAAGTGGGCATTGATATCGCGGGGGACGGCGGCGGGTTTGAGCGGTGGTGCAGCAAAATGGCCACGGGTTCCGGCAAGACCATCATCATGGCCATGATCATCGCCTGGAATTTTCTCAACAAAGTCACCCATCCCATGGATACGCGCTTCAGCAGGCACGCCCTGGTGATTTCTCCCGGTCTGACCGTGAAAAGCCGGTTGCAGGTATTGCAGCCCGCCCATGAAAATAATTATTACGAAGAATTCAATATTGTGCCCGCCGGACTGATGGACAAACTCCGGCAGGGCAAGGTGGTCATCCACAACTGGCATACCCTTGCATGGGACACCCAGGAGAAACTGGACGCAAAGGCCGCCAAAGGACAACTCCGGTCAGTGGACAAGCGCAAGCGCATGGAAATCAGCGGCGAGGCGTATGTAGGGGATGTGCTGGGTGAAATAGCAAATGCCCGGAACATGATTGTATTAAATGATGAGGCCCACCATGCCTGGCGTATCAACCCGGATGCAGCTGGAAAATACCAGCGGGCAGGTTCCGACAGGGACAGCGCGGAAGAAGCCACCATCTGGGTGGGCGGTCTGGACAGAATCCATGAACAGCGGGGCATCCTTCGCTGTTTTGACCTTTCCGCCACCCCGTTTGCGCCGTCCGGGAAAAAAGCGGCCGAGGAAACCCTGTTTTCCTGGATTGTTTCGGATTTCGGCTTGAATGACGCCATTGAATCCGGGCTGGTGAAAACCCCCCGCGTGGTGATCCGGGATGACAGCAAACGCACCAAGGAATTTCAATCCCGGCTGTATCACATTTACGCCGATGAGGAAGTGAAGGACGACCTCAATCGAAAGGCCGATGAAACAGACCCGTTGCCGGATTTGATCGCCAATGCCTATTATTTGCTGGGTGAAGACTGGCTGGAAACCAAAAAGGCATGGGATGCAAATGGGCACAAGATTCCGCCGGTCATGATCACGGTGGCCAACCGGACGGAAACCTCCAGCCGCATCAAATACGCCTTTGATCATCATCAAATTTTAATTCCGGAGCTTTGCGATCCGGAAAAGACCCTGCAAATCGACAGCAAGGTGCTTGACAGCGCGGAAGCCGAAACCGAAGCGGTTGACATCGAAACGGAACTGGAAGAAGGCGGCGAGGAGTCCAGCCCCAAACTCACCAAAAAACAGCAGGCGGAACTGCTGCGCCGAACTGTGGACACGGTGGGGAAAGAAGGGGAGCCGGGTGAGCAAATCCAGAATGTAATTTCCGTGGGCATGCTTTCCGAAGGGTGGGATGCGAAAACCGTTACGCATATTATGGGGCTGCGGGCCTTTACCAGCCAGTTGCTTTGCGAGCAGGTGGTGGGCAGGGGGCTGCGCCGGGTTAGTTATGATTTAAAAGACGACGGGCTATTTGATCCGGAATATGTCAATATTTTCGGCGTGCCGTTCACCTTTCTGCCCCATGAAGGCGGAGACGGGCCGCCCCCGCCGCCGCCCCCGCCCAAAACCCGGATTGAACCGGTTGCGGATAAATCTCATCATGAAATCTCCTGGCCCAATATTCTAAGAATCGATCATGTTTACAGGCCAAGGCTGGTTCTGGATTGGGACAAGGTAAAACCTTTTGAAATCGATCCTTTTGAATCCATCACCGAGGCGGAACTGGCGGCCATTATTTCCGGAAAGGCCAATCCAAAGGTTAAGGCGGCCATCGGCCTGGAGGCCATTGCCGAGGATACCCGGCTTCAAACCATTATTTTTCGTATCGCCGCCACGATTTACAACGCGGAAAAGCGCCCGGACTGGAAAGGCAGTAAGGAAACTTTTTTAGCCCAGGTGGTCAGGATCGTGGAGGAATTCATTGACTCCGGAAAAATTTCCATCAAACACGACCTGTTTCATCAGGATGACACCCGGATGAAAATACTGATGATATTGAACATCAACAAGATCATTCAGCATATCTGGGCGGAAATCCGTGCGGAAAACACCAAAACCCTCGCCCCGGTTTTTGACAGGGAGCGGCCCATCCGGTCAACCGGCGACGTGCGCCCTTGGTATACCAGCAAACCTTGCGAACGCATTGACAAATCCCATATCAGCCATTGCGTTTACGATGCCGGATGGGAGGCCACGGAAGCCTATTTATTGGATAAGTCCGCCTTGGTGGAATCCTTTGTGAAAAATGACCATTTGGGATTCGCCATTATTTACAATTACCAGGGCGTGATCCGAAAATATTATCCGGACTTCATCATTCGCATGACAAATGGGGCGCACCTGGTGCTGGAAGTCAAAGGCGTCGACGATCAGCGGAACCAGATCAAGCGGGAATATCTGGATGAATGGGCGCGGGCCGTTAATGCCCACGGCGGTTTTGGGGAGTGGCGGTGGGCGGTTTCCTTTCATCCGAACGATTTGAAGCAGAAACTGGAAGACGTATAAAATTAGGGAATTTTGTAGGAGCAGGCCACGCCTGCGACCATTTTTGAAATCGCGGGCATGGCCCGCTCCGGTTGATAGGGTGGGCGGAGGGCGAACGGATACGCAACTATCCAGTCCATCCCTTCACCCAAGGATTTGGAGAGAGAGAACCTCCGGGACCATATGACCGATCTGGAGTTGATTTTTTCCGGATCAACGACAAATGGCGCATTTGTTTTGACTGGTACCTGGATAACGCTGAACAGGTTGAGATTATAGATTATCATTAAGGAGTTAAATATGGAAAACCATCGGATTTCACCGATTCACCCAGGCGCTTATCTGAAAGAGCTGCTTGTTGAATTCAATATATCCCAATACCGGCTTGCGCGGGATTTGGGCGTTCCGGCCATGCGTATCAATCATGTTGTCAATGGCAGACGTCCGGTAACGGCGGAGCTTGCTTTGCGTTTGGGCCGCTATTTTAACCAAAGTCCCCGCTATTGGATAAACCTTCAAAGCCGTTATGACATGGACGTTGCCGAAGATCTTTTATCCGGGCAAATATCGCTTGAAGTACACCCCTTGATGGCGGCCATGTAATTCCAGTAAACCTATTCATCTCCTGACGTAACCCCATAGGACTTTTTTCCCATTGGAAATTTTAATGGATTGAGCATTATGCAAGACACCCGATGGCGCATGCCACCCAACAAAGCCAAAGCCCTCATGCTGGCAAAGCGGCAACTTTCCGAACTGGTTTGTGATGCGGTCAATCTGGAGGGAATCCCTATTTTTTGACCATGGCCCGGTGGCAATTTTTTTATGATGTCAACAAGCGCATGGGCCGCTTTGTCATGAACGGGCATCTGCTGGCCCATGGATACCCGGCCATCAATCTGCCCGCCGCCCGGCAACTGGAATTTAATCAACTCATGCTTGCCTTTTATGCATCCGGAGATCAGCAATCCATGAATGGATTTTTGCGTTCCTGTCTGGATGATCGGGTCATCCGCATTATGAAAGAATGACCTTGGCGGCGCTTTCATATTTCACCTTGAAAAACAGCGTTCGCCGCAGTATATATGGTTGCGTTGCAAGGCCGGACGGAGGATTCCGGCCATGAAAAGCGATGCCGTGTCATTAACTGGTATCCATTCGGTCAAAACCTAATTGGTCAAAGCCTAAAACAGGGGGGGGTTGCATGAAAAAATTAAAAGGCGGTTTGCTGACGGTTATTCTGGTTGCGGTATGTTTTCTGACTCAGGCATGGGGCGAAGAAGGGATGACCCAGGCCGGGCAGGGCGCTGATCCATGGGTCCAGGCCCAGGAGCTGATTGACATGGGCGGGGTGGATAATTGCAAAAAAGCGCTGGACATCTGCCTGGAAGCGGTTCAAAAGGATGCCGGCGGTTATCAGGCCAACTGGATGGCGGCCCAGGCCTGCCGCGAATATGGCCTTGCGGTTAAAGAATCCGAAGCCAAGGGATGGGAAAAAATTTGCAAGGAGTATGGGAAAAAAGGCATGGGCTATGCTGAAAAAGCCATTGCCATTGATTCGTCAAAACCCCAGGGGCATTACTGGTTTGGCACCAGTGTGGGCATCTATTCCGACGGGGTCAGCATCCTGACGGCGTTGAAAGAAGGGCTAAAGGATAAAACCCAAAGCAGCCTGGAAGCTACTTATAAAATTGATAAAACTTATGATAAATACGGCCCCGTGGGCGCTCTTGCGCGGTTCTGGCAGGTGCTTCCCTGGCCGCTCAATGACAAAGACAAGTCCCTTGAATACTTTCGGGAATACCAGAAGTGTAAATTTTATAATGATCCGGACGCGGTGGAAATTCGGGTGTATCTGGGGGAACTGTTGATGGATAGCGGAAAAACCAAGGATGAGGCTAAAACGCTGTTAAATGAAGCGGTTAAAATTGCCGATGCCGCAAATGACAAATACTGGAACAAGCGGGCCAAGGAACTGCTGGCGGATATGTAAATGTTTCGTCTATTATCAGAAGTCTTGCGTCCCCCTGCAATTTGCGGGGGGACGTTTTTTTTCGCGAAGTTTATTCATGGGCTTCAACAACCGGTTCCGGTGCATTCTCGACCGGCGCATTCTCGACGGGTTTTTTCTGTTTGGGTTTTTTCTTTTTCAAACAGATCCGGTCCTTTCTCACAAACGCGCACAGTTTCGGATTGTAATATTCCTTGCAATTTAATGGATTATATAATGGACATTCAGGATGTTTTTTGGACATAAACCACGATCCCCTTTGTTTATCGGTTTTGAATTTTTATTAAATAACATAAAATACTTTATTTTACAAGTTACATCTCGTCTGATTTTTCTTATAAACGGTTTTTTTTAAAAATCCATTTGACCGATTTGGCGGCGGCATCCAGAATTCAATTGAACGTATAAAAACTGCTGGAGGTGAATATGGACAATACATTCTGGACAGCTTTCAGCGCAGGCCTTCTGGCCACGCCATCAGAAAACGAACAAACAACAGGTATCAACTGGCATCAACTGTCCATTCCGGACGCCGTTTTATCCCTTAACTCGCAATTATCCGGATTGTCTTCGGGCGAGGCTGCCCGACGGCTGGCGCAATATGGCCCCAACGCCCTGAAGACCCAAAAACGGATATCCCTGTGGCGTATCCTGTGGGACCAGTTCAATAATATCCTTGTGATTATCCTGATGGCGGCCGTTATTCTTTCCATGACCATCGGCGCCCTAAGCTGGGAATCCGGGGCCGGCATGCCCGAAGAAATGACGGACGGCATTGTGATTTTCATCATTATTATCGCTGTGGTGGTTCTTGGATTTGTCCAGGAATTCAAATCCGAAAAAGCCCTGGACGCCCTGCAAAAAATGGCGGCGCCCATGGCCAGGGTGCTGCGGGACGGCTTGGAGCAGGAAATACAGGCCGGGGAAGTTGTCCCCGGAGATATGGTCGTTCTCATGACCGGTGACCGAATTCCCGCGGATCTGCGTCTTGTTGAGGCGGCCAGTCTCAAAACCCAGGAAGCTTCCCTTACCGGCGAATCCGCTCCGGTCCAAAAAACAACCGATATCATGGACGGGGAGCATTTGGGCATCGGCGACCGGCGCAATATGGCCTTTGCCGGAACGGTTGTGGTTTTTGGCAGGGGCCGGGGAATCGTAACCGGCACCGGGTCACAAACCGAATTCGGAAAAATCGCCGCCATGCTGGAAGATGTGGCCAGAGAAGAAACCCCGCTGCAAGAAAATCTGGACAAGGTGGGCAAATGGCTGGGGGCCGCATCCCTTGTTATTGTCGCGGTTCTGGTCATTGCGCAGATGGTTTTTGTTAAAGCGCATTCGTTTGTCGAAATGTTTATATGGGGCGTCAGTCTGGCGGTGGCGGCGGTCCCTGAAGCGCTGCCGGCGGTGGTGGTCATATCGCTGTCCATCGGCGTTCAGAAAATGGCCAAACGACATGCACTGGTTAAACGATTATCCGCGGTGGAAACACTAGGCAGCACCACGGTCATTTGTTCAGATAAAACAGGAACCCTGACCCAGGATCAGATGACTGTCCGCCGTATTTATGTCAACGGAAAAGCCATTGATGTCTCAGGGGTCGGATACGAGCCCAAAGGCGATTTTCTTTTCGAAGGCTCGCCTGTGGATATCATGGAAGATGAAACCACCCGCATTTTTATGAATATCAATTTATTGTGCAATGATACCCATCTTTTTCAAAATGACGAGGCCTGGAATATCAAGGGGGATCCCACGGAAGGCGCATTGATCGTGCTGGCCGCCAAAGCCGGATTTTCCCATGAAGTTGTCAATGAAGAATTTCTCAGGGTGGATGAAATTCCCTTTTCATCGGAAACAAAGCGGATGACAACCATTCATCAAAACTCCGGCAAGCAGGCGGCCTATTCCAAGGGGGCCCCGGAAATGGTGCTGGAAAACTGCGTTTCCGTGTCAGAAAACGGGGAGATCAGACCTTTAACGGAAAAAGACCGGAGCCGCATCCTGGAAACCGCCCGACAGATGGCGGGCGATGCCTTGCGGGTTCTCGGCATGGCGTATAAATCACTTCCCGGATCTTTGACGGATAAAGCCTTTTATGACAAAGACATGGTCTTTGTCGGGCTGGCGGGAATGATGGACCCGCCGCGTCCGGAGGCCAAAGACGCCATCCGGACCTGTGAGAAAGCCGGTATCAAGTCCATCATGATTACCGGGGACCATAAGATCACGGCCAGCGCCATTGCACGGGAGCTGGGGATTTTAAAACAAGGCATCGCCGTCACCGGCGCTGAACTGGATGCCATGTCCGATGCGGAATACGCAAGGAAAGTGGGGGAAATTGAAGTTTATGCCAGGGTTTCACCCGCCCATAAGCTAAAAGTCATTGAAGCGTTTGCGAGCCGGGGGGATGTGGTGGCCATGACAGGGGATGGCGTCAATGATGCGCCCGCCCTTAAAAAAGCGGATATCGGCGTGGCCATGGGGGTGACCGGGACGGACGTGAGCCGGGAAGCGGCCGCCATGGTGCTGACCGATGACAATTTTACCTCCATCGTTGCGGCGGTGGAAGAAGGCCGGGTCATATTCAGCAATATTAAAAAATATCTCATGTATCTGCTTTCTTCCAATATCGGAGAAATTCTGCTCATGGCCGGAGCGATTATTTTCGGCCCGTTTCTGGGATTTCCGCCGGGGGCTATTCCCCTTGTGGCTGTCCAGATTCTGCTGGTCAACCTGATTACCGATGGCTTTCCGGCCGTGGCCCTGGCATTTGATCCGCCGGACCCGGACATCATGACCCAGAAACCCCGGCCCAGGGGGCAGGGTATTTTCACAAAACCCGTCATCTTACTCATTGCCGTCGGCGGCATCTGGTCGGGAATCATCAATCTTGTGGTTTTCGCCCATGCGTTGAAAATCGGCAAACCTTTGGTTGAAGCGCAAAGCCTGTGCTTTCTGTCTCTTATCATGATTCAGTTATTTAAAGCCTATAATTTCCGGTCAGACAGGCAATCTGTGTTTAAGATCGGATTGTTCCGTAATCAGTGGCTGAACCTTGCTGTTTTTTCCCAGGTGGTTCTGCTGGCAGTTATTGTGGAAAGCCCCGTCTTTAACGACTGGTTTAATACCTTTCCTTTGGCCTGGCGCGAGTGTCTGGCGGTTGCCGGGATCGCCTTCACCATTTTTCCCGTTCTGGAAATAAGCAAGTTTTTTATCCGGCATTTTAGCGCCTCTGGAAATAATGATGAGAAAATTTTTCAAAAATTGCCTTGAATCTTTTGTCGGCCATGATCATCTATTCGGCCATCGTAGGGGAGGGCTTTACGCCCTCCCTTTTCGGGCGGGGATAAACCCAGCGCCCTACAACGGGGATGGCCGAAAAAATGATCATGACCCTTTTGTCCGATTGGTAATATCTCCGTTAAAACATCATGGTTTGCGCAAATCTTTTTGACAATTATGGTTCGCAATGCCATAAAATCAAATTTCATCAAATATATGACGGGATCAACCGGGGTAACATCAGGGACAGGAATGGAATGAGCGTTTATGAAGGGCTAAAAGCCGATCTGCTGGATATCAACCGGAAAATTACCGGACTCTTGGGGCGAATCAGCGCCATGCCGGGAACTTCCAGGCATTCATTTGCCGTTTGGGAGCAGATTGGTCAGTGCATTGAACACGAATTGTCGGAAGAATTGCTTCGGGTGGCGGTGATCGGCACCATCAAATCCGGAAAATCCACATTAATTAATTCATTGTTTAAGGGCGATTATCTCAAACGCGGGGCCGGTGTGGTGACATCCATGGTCACCCGGGTCCGTCGCGGAGAAAAACTTAGCGCCCGGCTTTTTTTTAAATCCTGGGACGAGGTGAATGCCGATATTGAACGGGCATTGGTGCTGTTTCCCACCATGGACTGGCGCTCCCGCAAGGATCCGTTTGATATCCGCCTGGATTCCGACCGCAAGGAGCTTGCGGCAGCCTTGAAGTCACTGGGGTCCAGTCATTTGCTGAGCAATGACACCCGCAGTCTGAACAGCTTGTATTTATTGTCTTATCTAAAAGGATACGACCGGGCCAAGGGCTTTTTGGCATCCGCCAGGCTGACCCAGGATTTTACAGGCCCGGAATTTTCCGCCCACCGGGATTTTTCCGGCAATGACACCATGGCGTTTTATTTAAAAGATATTTCCCTTGAAATCGATTCTGGAGATATTGAAAAAAATATTGAAATCGCGGACTGCCAGGGCAGCGATTCCCCGAACCCGCTCCACATGGCCATGATTCAGGATTACCTGCTTCGGGCCAATATGCTGATTTATGTGATTTCCAGCCGCACCGGCATCCGTCAGGCGGATATTAATTTTCTGTCCATGATTAAAAAAATGGGGATTCTGGATTCCGTGGTGTTTGTGGTCAACTGTGATTTGTCCGAGCATGAATCCTGTGACGAACTTCAGCATTTGATCGGAAAAATTACAAATGATATCAGTATTATCAAACCCGCTCCCCAGGTGTATGCCTATTCCGCGCTCTTGAGTCTTTTTAGCGGCTTCCGGGACACGCTGTCCAACAAGGACCGGCAGCGGCTGGCTCAGTGGGAGGGGGAGGAAAAAATGACCGCGTTTTTAACCTCCCAGGAAAAAAAGTTTATTGCGGATTTTCAATCCATCGTGAGCGGGCAGCGGTATTCTCTGCTGCTTTCCAACCATTCGGAACGCCTGAAGATGATTATCGCAGGCATTGACCACTGGATCCGGATAAATCAGGAAGTCCTGACCAAGGGCGCGGATGAGGCGGCCCGGCTGGTGAAAAAAATTAAATCCCAGCAGAAAAAAAACGACCGGGTGAAATCCATGGTCAAAAGCACGCTGGAAGGCGCCGTGCAGCAGATCAAACGGGATCTCCGGGCGGATGTGGACCGGTTTTTTGATGTCAGATCCGGCGAGGTGGTGCCTATACTGATCGATTTTGTCAAAACAGACACGGTTCCCGTGCATTCCTATCAGGACCGCCTGGCCTCGGAAGGGTTTTCAAACACTCTCTACTTGGTTTTTCAGGAATTCAAGCACCATATCGACACCTTTATGGCGGAAAACGTTAATCCCCGGATATTTCATTTTATCAAGGATGAAGAAGAAAAAATAAAAGACTATTTTGATTCCATTACCGGCCCTTATGCCAGCATGGTCGCGGATGCCCTGGCCCACTATAATAATGCCATGGGAAACACCGGACCCGGCGTGCCCACCGTGTACCAGCGGCCCGTGGTCCAGCCGGATCTCGCAATCCTGAAAAGAGAAAACAAGCTGGATTTGCCGCCGGCCGCAGCCACCATGCATTACAGCACCGCCATCAAAAGCGAAGCCATTATGCGGCTGGGGTATTATAATTTTATGAAAGCCCTAAAACGCCTGTTTCGCCAGCCGGTCAACGGACAGACCGAAAACGCCCTGTCCGCGCTTTCCGATTCGGTTTCCCGGATGAAGAAAGAAACCGTCGAAGGATTGCTGTTCCATTTTAAAAATTACCGGGAAAATATTAAATTTCAATATGTTTTCCGGCTGGTGGATATTATGGCGGACCATATTTTTAATCTTCTGATGGAACGGTTCCATGATTATTCGGAGGATCTGACCCAGTTGACGATTGCTGCGTCCGGCAAACAGTCGGACAAGGAACATTTGTTTTTTGCGTTTCAGGGGGCGGCGCGGGACGCTGGTGAAATCAATGACCAAATGGCGCGGTTCGGAAATATGCTTGGCGCGGCCGCTCATTCTGGATTTTCTTCAAGCAAAGCATGAAACGGGCTTCGCGGCATGTCGTGCGCCAGCCCATCACTGTCAATGTATGAGGGGGAGGAATAATGGGGAAAAAAAAGACGCGGATTGTGGCCATTGCCAATGAAAAGGGCGGCGTGGGGAAAACCGCCATGGTGGTAAATCTCGGGGCCGCTTTGTCCCTTTCCGGAAACAAAGTGCTGATTGTGGATATGGACCCCCAGCACAATACCACCAGCGGTCTGGGCGTGGATTCCGCAGATGACGCCATCAGCGTTTATGATTTGATTACCAATGGCGGTGCGGCAAAAACCAGAGACGCCATTTGCCGCACCGCTTGGGAAAATCTGGATATTATTCCGTCCCACATGGATCTTTCAGGGGCCGAGATTGAGCTGGTGGAGGAAGAGGGCCGGGAAAATCGCTTAAAAGAAGCCATCCAACCCGTTGCCAGTGATTATGACGTGGTCATCATGGATACCCCGCCCAGCCTTTCGCTTTTGACCATCAATGTATTTGCCGCCGCAACCGAAGTGCTGGTCCCCTGCCAGACCCATCCCTATGCGTTCAAGGCACTGGAAGACCTGTTTGACACCATCAGCGATATTCAGGATGAGATTAATCCGGATATTCGCATTTCCGGTATTGTGCCGACATTTTTTGATCAGCGCACGAAGATCAGCCGGGACATTCTGGAAAGGCTTCAGACCGATGAACGCTACCGGCATCTGGTGTATAAATCCGCCATCCGGGCCAATGCGGCCATCACCACAAGTTCCGATGTGGGAAAACCGGTGGTTTTTTACCGGACAACCAGCCATGGGGCACTTGATTATAAAGCCCTGGCCCTTGAATTTATCGGATAATTTTCTAATATTCGTAATTTGCAATTAATCATTCGTCATTAACAATCAGCTTATTTCACAATCATAATGGATTAGCCTGACGGCTATGGGGGGGTATCCCTGGCCGGAAAATGAGGGCTTTGTATTAAACGGATTGTTGTTTGATTACGAATTTAAAATGATGAAGAATCAGCGGCCTTATCCTGCCATGCTTTTTCAATAATCTCCCGGCATAATCCATAATGAAAGCCTCTGCGCGTCAGGCAGCCAGCCGCTTTTTTTGTAAATTCCGCTTTATCAAGGGTCTGCCAGCGGCGGAGTTTTGGGAGAATCGCGTCCCATGCCGCCTGCTTTTCATCCATATCCGCCAGAACAGAACCAATTATCTCTTCTGAAATGCCTTTTTCCCGTAACTCCGCCCTTAATGCGGCCATGCCTTTGGGCTTGCACCGCAGGCGGTTTTCCACCCAGAGTCTCGCAAAATCAGCGTCATTGAGAAAACCTGCGGCTTCGAGTCTACAAATGGCGCTGGCCACGGCCTGGGGCGGAAAATTTTTGCCTTTCAAATATTTCTCGATTTCATAGCGGCTTCTGGCGCGGAATTTTAGAAAATACAGGGATCGAAGCCAGGCGGCGTCGGCCTCATCGCTCGTATTTGAGGTTTGAGAGCTCATTTAATCCCTTGCGGATGTCCCGGGTGCCTTCCGTTAAAACTTCATGTACTTCCTCGTATTCCTTGATGACCGTGTTTAAGGGGAAAATACCGCTTGTTTTTGTGAGGTATTTAAAGACCAGATCCTTCACGGCCTGCCACGTGTCCCGCCGGGTCTGGGTTTCAAGGGGCGTCAGATTGTCGATGTTCCTTAAAATTTTTCGGTGGAACAGGGTTTTTAGATAACGCAGCGGGACAAACATCCAGAAAAGCATAAAAAGAACGGCAGCCCCGGCTCCGACGGACAGAGACAGCGGGTCGGCCCCGCCGCCTGGAAATCCGGTGAAAAGGCCTGCCGTTAAGAGACCTGCGCCAAAAAGAAGACTGATCGCAAGGCCGATCAAACCCCATTTGATCTGGAATTTTTTAAGCTCTTTGCCATAACTGACAATGGCTTCCAAAAGATGGTCCAGACGTTCCGCATTGGTTTCAATAAAGGTGGCGAGGTTGTCCAGTCGGTAGCGGGGGGCTTCCAGCACGGCATTTTTCAGGTTCTTGCGCTGGTTTTCCAGGTAAACCAGAAAACTCTGGTCTTCCGTGGGCCGGTTTTGAGAGTTTTTTGCGGCCCGTTGGGAATAGGTCAGATGAATGGCCGGAATGTCTTTTCTGCCGGTAATCTGCGACAAATTCCAGCAAAGGGTGCCGTATACCTGAAGCAGATCGCTTAATGAGGCGCATTCATCAATGCGGTTTAAAACAAACAGCACCCGGTCCTCATAGGTGCGGACGGAAACGGTTTCCCGCAAGCTGGTGTGGGATTCCCGGACCGTGCCGGCCTTGTGCGGGTCGAAGAGCACCAGCACCAGGTCCGCGAGTTGGGCCAGATCGCCGATCACTTCCTGGTAATTATATCCCCGGTCGCGCTCCGTGATGCTGTCCAGCATGCCGGGGGTGTCAATGAGGGCGAGATTTTTCAGAAACGGGGAATTGACTTTTTTCAGCCGGAAATGGGCGGCAAACCGCTGGCCGTGTTTTTTTAAGATTTCAAAAGGATATTCAGGATCATTTAAGAGAAATTTGCCGTCCCGTTCCTGGGTGACCCCGATGGGATCACGGTCCAGGGCTGTGTCATCGTGGGTGATGATGGTGAATGAATCATCGGTGGGGGCCTGACCGATGGCCTGAATGTTCGCGCCTAAAAATTCATTGATCAGGGTGGATTTGCCCGAGGAATAATTGCCGATAATGAGCACCATGGGCCGCCATTTGATGGTGGATTCCAGAGGCACATCGCTGTACCCGTAAGCTTTCGCCACAGGGGTCAGGTATTTTTCCACCGTGGCCACCATCTCCGAGCGAAGGGAATTGATATAGTTTTCTCGGTACTCCAGGGCTTCCTGTGCATCGCCATTGGGCGGGTCTATTGATTTCAAGATGTCATTTCCTTATGATTAACACTTTTTTGGGTCCATTCCCTGACTTTTTCAATGAGCGCAAGGGGTTTAATGGGCTTGGACAGATAATCATTCATTCCGGCGGCCAGACATTTTTCCTTGTCCTCCAGAAGCGCGCTGGCGGTCAGGGCGATAATGGGCACCTGGCGGTCCCGCACCGTGGATTGGGGGGACCGGATGAACCGGGTGGCTTCATAGCCCCCCATGCGGGGCATTAAAATGTCCATAAGCACGAGATGATACGCCTTTTTTTCCAGGGCGTTCACCGCCTGTCTGCCGTTTTCGGCAATGTCCACAAAATAGCCGTTTTTGGTTAAAATTTTCTGCGCCACCACCTGGTTGACCCGGTTGTCCTCCACCAGCAGGATTTGAATACTCTGTTTCCGGGTTTCCGCCATGGAATGGGGCGATATAATGGGACTATCAGGCGTTCCGTGGTCGTGGGCGGATGCCTGGGGCGTTTCTTTTTCAAAGATGGTCGTAAACCAGAAGGTGGAGCCTCTGTTTTCCGCAGTGATTACGCCGATGGAGCCGCCCATGAGTTCCACCATGCTTTTGCTGATGGCCAGTCCCAGTCCGGTGCCGCCATAACGCCAGTTGGACGCGTCCTCAAGCTGGGAAAAAGATTTAAACAGCCGGTCCAGTTTTGACGCAGGGATGCCTGGTCCGGTATCGGTTACGGAAAATTCCACCAGGGCGGAGGCCTGGCCGTTTTTTTTGAGATCAGCGCGGATAGCGACTTCTCCCTGATCCGAGAATTTGATGGCATTGCCCGCCAGGTTCAGCAGCACCTGGCGCAGGCGGCCGGGGTCGCCCCGCAGATGGTCCGGAATCTCCTCATGGATATGGCTGGAGAGCATCAACCCCTTTTCCTGGGCTTTGACGGAGAGAAGTTCCACCACTTCCTCCATGGCCACGCGCAGGTCAAAGGCCACGGAGTCAATGCTGAATTTTCCGGCTTCAATTTTGGAAAAATCAAGCACATCATTGATTATCCCCAGCAAGGCATTGGCGCTACTTTTAATGGTCCCGGTATAATCACGCTGTTCGGCGGTTAATTGGGTGTCGAGCAGGAGGTCGGTCATGCCGATGATGCCGTTCATGGGGGTGCGGATTTCATGGCTCATATTGGCGAGAAATTCGCTTTTCGCCTGGTTGGCTGCCTCGGCCTGGGCCTTGGCGTTAAACAATTGTTTCTGGGTATGTAAAATTTCCCGGTTGGCCTGCTCCAGCTCCAGATTTCTTTGAACAGCGTTTTCGTATGTGGAAAACAAGAGATCAACGATTTGATAGGGATTATTGGGAATTTGATGCATTTTTCCGTTATGGAAGATTTCAATGCCGTTTTTTCCGGGTCGGCTTTTGCGAAGCTCCTGGTTTTGAAAAATGGTCTGAATTCTTGAAATCAGCACATTTTCATTATAGGGCTTTGTGATAAAACTGTCCGCCCCGCATGCCAGGGCGTTGAACACATCGTCCGTGTCGGAAAGGCTGGTGAGAAGAATAACGGGTACGGCCTTCAGGCGGTCGATGGATTTAATATGCCGGCACAGGTCGTAGCCGTTCATCTCGGGCATTACGATATCGCTGATTACGAGATCCGGCGTATGGGCGTCTAAGTAAAGGACGGCCGCCGGCCCGCTGTTTTTAGCGGTCACCAGAAATCCTCGGCCTTCCAGTATATTTTGCAAGCGCAAGGCCTGGGTGGGGCTGTCTTCCACCGTCAGGATATGGTATGTGCGTGATTTGGTCATGTGCGTGTGGATGGTCCTTGTGCATCACGTGCAATTTTATTTAAATACGCGGTAATATCATCAGGGCACAGCACAAAGGATGTGGCCTTGATTTTGACGGCCTCCCCCGGCATTCCGAAAACAATGGCGCTCTCTCTGTCCTGGGCAATGGTGACAGCCCCCTGGTCTTTCATTTCCTTTAATCCTGAAACCCCGTCATTGCCCATGCCGCTCAGCAGAACCCCGATGGCGGTATTTTTATAAACCTCGGCGATGGATGAGAACAGCCGCGAAATCGGGCGTTTGCGGTTTTCTTTATCGTTTATGGGGGTCAATAGAAAGGTTCGGGATGGCGTAACCCTCACATAATCATTTTCAGGCGCGAAATAGACCTGGCCGCCGGTTACGGGTTCTCCGGTTTTGGGAATTTTAAGGGGCAGATGGGTGGTTTTGGCAAGCCAGTCCACCATGCCTTCCAGAAATCCGGAGGCAATGTGCTGGGAAATGACAATGGGGATGGTGAAACTTTTTTCCAGGTTTTCCAGAATTCCCTGCAGGATGGGCGGGCCGCCGGTGGACGCGCCGATGGCGATAATGCTGGCGGTGGTGGAAGGCCGGTTTTGCCTCACCGCTGAATGGTGTTCGGCCCCCGCGCACCGGGTCTGTTTTTTTTGTTTTAAGAGCCGGACGACTTTTACTTCAGACATGAGCCGAACGGTTCGCAGCAGTTTTTCAATTAAGGCCGGGGCTTCCGGGTGTCCGAGGCCGGGGGGCTTCTGGGCCACGGCCACGGCCCCGGCTTTGATGGCTGTAAAAATATTTTCCGTTTGTCCGGGCGCAACCAGGGTGCTGTGAATCACAATGGGCGCCGGGCATTTTTCCATAATGGACCGGGTGGCTTCATAGCCATTCATGCCGGGCATTTGGATATCCATGATGATGACGTCCGGTTTTGTTGTCTCCGCCAGATACACGGCTTCTTCGCCGTTTTTCGCCTCCCCAATGACGGTGAGTTCCGGATCGGAGTTGATAATATGTCTGAGATATTCCCGGGTGGTCAGGGAATCATCCACGATAAGGACATCTATCATATCATGGTTCCGATGCTCTGGTTGCGTCCCTGGTCTTTGGCCTTGTAGAGGCAGCGATCCGCAGCCCGCATCAGGTCTTCAAAGGTGAGATGGAACTGGTCGGTGTCACTTGCAATGGTGGCGATGCCGAAACTGGCCGTGATGCGGAGGTCGTTTCCGTCATAAGGGGTAACCATGTCCGAAACCTGACCCCGCAAACGTTCAGCAACGGCGGTGGCGCCCTTTAAATCGGTTTCAGGAAGCACGATGATAAATTCCTCGCCGCCAAACCGGGCCATCCAGTCCAAGTCCTTCCGCAAGGCGTCATGGGTTGTTTTTACAAAGAATTTAAGCACCTTGTCTCCGGCCTGATGTCCAAAAGTATCGTTCACCAGTTTAAAATGATCGATATCGCAGATGATGATGGACAGGTCGTGCTGATACCGGACGGCCCGTTTAAACGCCTTGGGAAGGTTTTCATTCAGGTATCCCCGGTTGAAAATCTGGGTCAGGGGATCGGTGATGGACAGCAGGGCGATCTCCTTGTTTCTTTTTCGTAAAGAGGATTCCAGGCGGATTACCCGTTCAGCGGTGGCAAGCCGTGCGATCAGCTCGGCGTCATCCACCGGTTTAGTCAGATAATCATCGGCCCCGGCCTCCAGCCCTTCGATAATATCGGTTTTTGAATCTTTTGCGGTCAGAAGGATAATATAGACATAATTGCCGAAATCATGTTTGCGAATGGCTTGGCACAATTGCGATCCGTCCATTTCCGGCATGATCCAGTCGGATATGACAATGGATGTCTGGCTGTTTAAGAGCATATTCATGGCCTCCAGCCCGTTTTTCGCATGAGACACATGATACCCGTGGCTTTCCAGCATCAATTGAAATTTTAATGCCTGGGTCCGGCTGTCTTCAACAAGCATGACTTCAAAATCTTTTTCCATATATTTAAAGGTGTTCCTTCGTTGGAAGTTATAAGTGACGAAAATGCATTAACCTGACAGCAATGGTTGATATCCTGATTAATTTATATCAATCTTGCCAATACCTCAAGAAGATTGCTCTGGTCAAAGCTGCTTTTTACAATATAGGCGTCCGCGCCCGCATCCATGCCCTTTTCTTTATCTTCCCGGGAATCCAGGCTGGTTACCAGAATTACGGGAAGATTCATCAGCGTTTCCTGTTCCCGGATTTTCCGGGTCAGTTCAAAGCCGTTCATTTTCGGCATTTCCACATCCGAGATCACGGCGTCAAATTCCTGCTTCAATACCTGAGTGTATCCATCTTCCCCGTCAATGGCCGTGGTGATGAGATATCCCGAAGCCTCAAGAATGTTTTTCAGCAAGGTTCGGGAGGTGAAGGAGTCTTCAACGATCAGGACGGATTTTTTTATTTTGTGTTTAAAGGATTCGATGGCTTCGGCCATGACGGCCGGAATGGATTTGCCGGCGGACGCGGTGATGATGTCATTGACGTTTAAGATCGGCACCACATTGCCGTTTCCCAGGATGGTGGCCCCGGAAATATTGGGGATTCGTTTTAGTTGTTTGCCTAAGGTTTTTACCAGCACATCCTGTTCGCTGCCAATACGGTCCACAATGCAGACGATCCTTTTTTTGCCGCTGCCTATAACCGCCGCCGGAAGGGTGATATGATCCCGCTTGATTCCTGTCGCGGCAGGCGGTTGGGCCTGGGGGAGCCCTAAAATATCACTGAGATTCACCAGGGAAACCGCCTGTCCATCCATACTGATGATGGATTTATTACCGGCGGTTTTGATATCTTCCGGCCAGATGCGAAGGGTATGCTCCACATGGGCGATGGGCAGAATATAATCATGACCGGCCGCGGAAACGATGATGCCCCGGAACGTCGCCAGGGAAATTGGCAGTTCGATTTTAAAGGTGGAGCCCCGGCCGGGATCGGTGCTGATGGAAATGATGCCATTAAGGTTTTCCACATGCTCCTGAACAATGGCCATGCCCAGGCCGTGGCCGGAAATTTCCGTGATTATGCGGCTTGTGGAAATACCGGAAACCCATATCAGGGAAAGAGCTTCGGCATCTGTCAGCGTTTCAGCCATGGGGGCGGAGATGCACCCGGTTTCAAGGGCCTTTTGTTTGATAGCCGGGATGTTCATTCCACAGCCGTCATCGCTAAGTTCAATTTCAACCTTGTTGCTTTCCGGCTGGGTCACGGACAGGCGGATGGTGCCCCAGGGGGATTTCTGGTTTTTTTCCCGGCGGTCCGGGGTCTCGATGCCATGGTCCACGGCGTTTCGAATAAGATGAATCAGCGGATCCTTGAGTCCTTCCAAAATGCGCTTGTCGATTTCCACATCATTACCGGCCACCTCCAGTTCGACTTCTTTTCCGGTTTTTCTGGAAAGATCGCGGATCATGCGCGGGAGCAGGGAAAATAAGGTGGAAAAAGGCAGCAGGGAGGTTTTTTTCATCTCTAGAAGCAGATCATCCACCATACCGCCAAGCTGGCGGCTGCTGTGCTCCATGGATTTTGACAGATCATTTATTCGGGCGCTGGTTTCGATAATCTGCTCGTGATTCACATCATAAAGCTCAAAAAAACGGTTCAATTTGATATTGGTATGGACAATTTGGCGTAATTCCCGTAATTCCTTTCTCGATTTTTCAGAGATTTTTCGCCACTGGCGAATGGTGTCAAGGGTTTCTTTTATCTCGCTCTGATGCTGGCTGAGGATTTGTTTAACGGTGATCAGTTCCTCCGCCTTCAGCAGAAGCGCGTCCAGTTTGGCGGTGGAGATGCGGACGGTTTCATTGCTTTTTTGGTGGATTGCCTGCCGTGGTTCCGATGATAATTTCCCGATAGCGGCGGCCGGACGGAGCGGGCGGCGGGGTGGGGACTCATGGGTTTTCAAGGCCGGTAATGGTGATTTTTCTTCCGTTTTTTTTTCAATATCTTGAATGTTATCATTTATCTTGCGCGAAGAAGGTTGAACCGGTTGTGATGGACGCGGCGTTGCAAGCGGGTCTTTAAAATCATTTAATGTTGATGTCAGGCTTTCCAGGGTTGTTTCCACGGATGGCCGCTCGGATTCCGGCGCTGTAATATATTTTTCCACCATGCCCGTTGCCTGGTGCAAGGCATCAAACAATTCCGGTGTAAATTGGATGCCGCCATTTTTCAGCGCGCTGAAAAGCCCTTCCATTGCCTGGCATATCGCCTCAACCGGAAGGATATTCACAGAGCGTGCGGCGCCTTTAAGGCTGTGGGCTTCCCGGTAGATGACTTCCAGCATTCGGGCGCGGTTGTCCGGATCCTTGCATTTCTCAAGCTCCGTAAGGTTTGCGAACATGCTGGCGATACGTTCTTCCGCCTCGATCCGAAAGGCCTCCTGAAGCTGTCTCTGGATATCCTCTGGGTTCATTTTATAAGTCCGAACTTCACAATTACCATATTGTCATTCCGGCAAAGGCCGTAATCCATCCTGCCGGATGCTGTCCGGCATTCAAAAATTTGTTTGTTTATCTATTTTCGGCCTTGGTCAACGTTTCGGCCACATCTATGTCGCATAAGAAATGCGACCTGCGGTTTAATGTGTATTAACAGGTGGTTGTAGTTGTAGGTTGGGATTCTTTCCCGACAAAAAACCTTCCCGACAAAAACAGGGATTCTTTCCCGGCGATTGACCCATTCCTTTTTCCTCCCCCTTTGCCAAATGGGGACCAGGGGGGATTTACGACCCCAGCAGCAGCAAATTAATGGCCGGAATTACGCCTTTGGGAACCGGGATCGAACCTTTATCCAGCGGATCGGAACCGCCATCGATTTCAGTCTTGTCCGAATACCCGTCCCCGTCCGTGTCTTTAAGCAGCGGACTGGTGCCATATTGATAAAATTCTATTCCATCCTCAAGCCCGTCGCCGTCGGTATCGGGCAGGCTGATACTTGTCGCCTGAATTGTCTCTTCAGCATCATTCAGGCCGTCATGGTCCCGGTCATTGTTTAAGGCGCTGTTTGAGAAAAAGCTCTCCGCGCCGGTTGCAGTTGCTGCGGTAACGCAATAAATCCGGGTGGGAACAGTTTTATTTTCCGCCCAAAGGTGGCCAGTCGCATAAGACGTTCCGGAGGTTGATCCGATCAAATAAAACCGGGGTTCATCCGTCATTTTGGAATAAATATTATATTCTGTCACTGGCATGGTCTCGCCGCTTTTCGGGCTCCAGGCCAGACGGGTTTGTTTTTTTCCGTCGGTTGTCATGTCTGCAACAAGAGTATCCGGTGCAAGGGGAAGGTTGTCGATCCGGATTTTTTGATTGGCGGCAGCATCCAGCGTAAACGTCACCTGCGCGGTTTGCTGATTGCTAAATGCCTGATGATTAATCACAAAGACATTGCTATTGCTGTCCGTCCAGGAAAATTCGATCATGAAGTCCGTTGTCGCCGTTCCGGTCAGGGAAAGCGCATATTGGCCGTTCGCCGGGTTGGTGGTGGTGATATAGCCGCCGTCAGCCAATTGCGTCGTCTCTGTCTCCGGAATCGTGTTTTCATAGTCGCCGGAGTCTGGATGAACGCCGCTGGCAAGACCCGCCGGATTTACCAGCAAGGCCCGCACGGGTCCGGTGATGGAAACCGAAAGCGTCGTTGCAACAGCTTCTGCCTCTAAAAATTGTGTTTCTTGGATCGAGGTGCTTGAAACAACGCCTGTGTCAATAAATGTTTTCAGGGAATCGGCAAAAACCTTGATCAATTCGCCATGCTTTCCTGTTTTTGACATACTGACCGCCCAACCGTTATTCGCCGGCATCAGCGCGCTGTTTTTATGAACCGTGCCGTCTCCATCCGCTGTCAGTTTCGCGCTCTTTTCTTCATCATCCACCGGCAATGGTCTTCCATCCGGGTATCGAAACGTCATGGGCTCCCCCACGTCAATGGTGCTGATGGTCGCCTTGTTATCGCCCGCGAAAATCACGGTTTCGATTTTGCCGGGTTCGCCGGGCCTGCCCATGGCCGATGTATCCGCCTTGTTTAAATTGATGAGAAAAGAGTTCGGCTCCTGCAGCAAAGGTTTTTGGGCGCTATGCCCCAGGAATCCATAGGCGGGAAGTAGCTGCTGGATGCCGGTAATCGGATCATTGCCCTTTTCGCCATGATAATAGGCGTGGATATACCCATAATGCGTATCCGAAGGCTTATACCCCAGGGTGATTTCACAGTTTTTCTGGGTGGTGTTGGAATAAAAATTATTCCATAAAATCCCGTTGCTGCAAATATTGTCCGCAAGCAAGGGATCGCCCCCTTCCCACAGATAATAGGTGGCGGACGCCCCTCTATTGGGCGTACCCACCATGGCGAACCGGAAAATATCGCGATGGTCATTGCTGTTATAATTGTGCTTTCCCTGGATATAGGCACGCACAACAAGTCCGCCCATGCTGTGGGCGATGATGGACACTTTATCCTTGCCGCTTTTTCTTTTTGCGTTATTGATGGCGGGAATCAGATATGTATCCACAATATCATCAATATCCATGCGCCAGTCATAGGGAACTTCAAAAAGGGTTTCGTCCAGTTCATAACCTATGCTTGTCAGCTTGCCTTCAATACTCTCCCATCCCACAGGATCACTGCCAGGGTTATGCAGTTGTAGTTTCGACCCGCTTGCCCTCTGGTTTTTTGGAAGGCCGGGGTAGGGAGAATACTGTCCCTCATTAGCTGACCCCATAATGCCCGGCACCAGCAGCACGGGTATTTTATCCCCATATGGGTTGATGTTCATCCGGACCGGTATCCTGATGGGCTGACCCGGCGGAATGGAAATATTTTTCAATGTCTTCGTTCTGCCGGATGCCGCATGGGTCGCCGTGAGGGTATAAACCACATTGGATGGAACATTATCAAACTCGTATTCCCCGTCAAACGTATCCTTATATTCATTCCCGCCTCCCAACATTACGATGCGCACCCCGGTAAGGGGATGGATATTCATATCCGTGATATCGCCATAAATACGGCCCGGAGCGGAATTTTCGCCTTCCACGTTAAATGCGTTGCTCCGGCCCATGACGCCGCCGGTCCCAGCCTCCAGCCATACATTCACGCCGCCTTCCAAAAATTTCACATTTCCTTCCCACTGGCCGCCGGAGAGTTGAACGGACACAGGAGAAACCCTGTTGTCCCCGATATTCAACCTTAACTGCGCATGCCCGTTAAATCCGGCCATTTTTTGGCCGGTGTGATCCAGGGCCGTGATGGTGACCGGAACCTCGCCGTTTACCTGCTGGATGGGTGCAATATCCGATATGGTAAAAGCGGTCAACCCCTCCCTCGGCTGGGTGATCTCATACGACACCCGGTTGCTTTCCTGTCCCGTCACCCCGTCCACGGCCCACCAGGTGTAAGTGCCGGGCGGTTTGTCATATTCGGAAGGATAGGTAATTTCAAAATGGCCGATGGCGTCAATGGGCTGGGACTGAGGCAGGTATTCTGTTCCGTCGGGTTTCAAAAAATGGAGCGTGGCGGTGGTGTTGGGGGTAAGCCCGGCTCCCCATTGGGTAAAGGTGGTTCCCGGCGGGCCGGACATGGGTTGTTGGCCAATGGCGAAATCATTAAAAACATAAAATTCTCCATAAGATTCTGCCCCCCAGGCGTAATTATTACGAGCTTTTACAAACCATTTGTGATGACCAGGCTTAATTTTCCATGCATTGAAATCTTCTTGGGTAGCGTTATGCCAATTCCAACCGTAATCTTCAAGTCTAATACAATATTCCAATGCGCCATCTACAGGAAGCCATTTCCCCACAACATCGCCAGAAACGGAAACATCATTGATCAGTGAAATTAATGTAGGTGCAGGTAATAAAACTCCTCCGGCAGGACCAGAAGTGAAAGAATAGCCGTCACACCACTGCCATGATTCCAAATCTGAAAAATCAGTACCAATACCTGCGTGCCAATAATATGTTGTGTTTGGCTCACAATTAGAAAGGTGTCTATTTTCCAGTCGGCCAGAGGAACCCCAAAAACCAGTCCATCCTAAACCGAAGCACTCCATCGCCCTTACATTGTTCCCCAGCCCTGATGCTGTATCCCAAATAAATAGGGGAATTAATGTATTTAATGTCGCACCGTTTTGAGGGGAAATAAGTTGAATGCCTTCAACCAAAACAGATTGTTGGCTATTTTTTACATCGACATCCGATGGAATCGTGGAATTTAGTTTAACAAAATGCCCGGTCTTATTGTCCGGAATCATAGCTGAGTTTTTTGAGGCATTGCTATTGTCATCCAGGATGGGAAGGGCGGGACTGTTTGATTCTGTTAAATTAGCATTCTGCCCGGTGTCCGGCACGGGCCAGGCATGGACAGCCCCGGTCAGGCTTAAAGCCAAAATCAGAACAGACGCCAGCAGCAGAAACAGGGCAATGGTTTTTTTGAGTTTCAAGGATGGTCTCCATTTGAAGGTTCAGAGTTCAAAGATAAAAAATAGATGTTCAATCTCCACACTTCCGGAGCGATGGCGACAAAAAATATACTGACTGACCATTGACGTTTATGGTCCTTCTTCAACCCGTTAAAAGTCCCGATATACTTCCCGGCGGTGGCGAACGTACTGAATGATGATATGTTTTTTTTGGGTGTCGACTTCATAGATAACGCGGTATTCTCCCACTCGGATTCTGTAGAATGCTTCTCCGCCGGTCAACTTTATGGATTGCCGGGGGAATGGATTGGCTGTTAGCCGCTCAATATGATCAAAGATTCGCTTTGCTGTTGCGGCGGATATTTTTTTAAAATCTTTTTCAACGGAAGGCTTGAAGATGACGCTATACACGCCCATGACCGGATACCTTCCGTTTTATTTCCTCAAGCGTAACAGGAGGTTCATCCCGGCGGGCGGCAATGACGCCGAGATCATGCAAATCTTCCAAAAGCTGGTGGTATTGCGCCAAAGATAATAATACGGCGGTTTTTTCTCCGTGCTCATTAATGATGTATTGAGCTTTAGGGATGGTAATTTTCATGAATCATTCTCCATCGTTTACAGGGTATTCTTTCTTTATATTCAATAGGTTCATGCTTTACGTATAGGCGTTTTCAGCTATGCCGGGAAAGAAACCCGGCCTTGATCGAAACCATCGCAGGCCGGATTTCTTATCCGGCGATTGCCTGCGCCGCCTCTGTGATATCAGCATCCGGATGAAATGCGATGAAGCTTTAAATCTTGTAGCTGGCGGTAATGGTTTTCAATGTCTGGGCCATGGTTTCAAGATTTTTAATGGCGTCTTCAATCTGTTTGACGCCGTCAAGGTTTTGCTGGGTCGCGTCATTGATGCTTTCCATGGCCTGGGACAACTGGTCCATGCCGGAAAGCTGCTGCTGGTTGGACGCGGTGATCTGCATGGCGGCCTCGGAGGATTCCGTCACCCGGTCGGACAGCCGGTCGATGGCGTCGCCCGCCTGTTCCGAGAGTTCAATGGCCTGGGCCACGCTTTTGGTTCCCCGTTCGGTGGCCATTACGGCGGTACTCGTGGCTTTCTGGATATCGCTCAATATTTCCCTGACCTGATTGGTGGCGTCCTTGGACTGGGTGGACAGGGATTTCACTTCCTGGGCCACAACGGAAAACCCTTTGCCGTGTTCACCGGCTTTGGCGGCTTCAATAGCGGCATTGACGGAGAGAATATTGGACTGGTCGGCGATATCGGCAACCGTATTAATAATATCCTCGATGCTTTTGGTCTGAGCGCTGAGCTGCACGGTGCTTTCGGCAATAGCGTTCATTTCATCCTTGATGCGGTCAATGCCGATCATGGTGTTTTCGGTGGCCTGTTTGCCGGCATGGGAGATCCGGGTGGTGGCGTCCGCGCTCTGGGCCACGTATTCGGCTTTTTCACTGGCGACCTCGGAGGTCTGCTTTACTTCTTCCACGGTGGTGGTCACTTCGCTGATGGCGCTGGATGTTTCCGACGCGCTGGTGGCAAGCTGGGAAGCAGTGGTGGAAATACGTGAAATGGATTCGATGAGGAGATTGGTGGCGTCTATCAGGTTTTTCATCTGATGCCGGAATTTTTTGCTGCCCTCGTTAAAGGTTCTGAGCAGCATGCCGATTTCATCGGACCGGTTCGGATCGGTGAGGGGCACTTCAGCGGTAAAATCCCCGTTGTTTAATTTAACCACCCGGTAAGAAAGTTCATTAATGGGGCGGCCGATCATGCGGGATTGATAAATCCCCGCGATGGCCACCAGGATGACCAGTATTGTCATGCCGATGAAGGTGTTTATTTTTAATTTGGTGAGCAGGGCGAACGCTTCCCCTTCATCCACCACCGTGACAACAGCCCAGTCAAAGTCCGTGCCAAAGGCTTTTTGCAGGCCCACCAGGGAATAGGCGTGAAGTTGATTTTTTTGACCGGCGTCAACGCTTTTTCCCGTTCCTTTGGTGTTTTTTGTGGCCAGCGCATAAATGCTGGAATCCGCACGCTCTTTTAATACGGCATCCTTGCCCAATAGCGTGTTTTTTGTACGGAGCAGGGAATCTGGGCCCACAATATAGGTATTGCGGCTGGCGCGTTCGGCGCCTGCGTTTGAACCATCAACGATAAGCGAACTGATGCGTGCGGCGTTGATCTGGCAGATCAGCACCGCATACAATTCCCCTGTATCCGAATAGACCGGGGCCCCCATGAAAATAGCCGGTTCAGCGTCCGCCTTGTACCTTACCATGTCCGTCATGGTGGGGGTTTCCGAGGCCATGATTTTTTCATGCAGCTTTTTGGTGGCGTCCGCTGTTGCCGGGATGTCGCTGCTGAAAGGGTCGTATTCCATATTGCCGGCCGCCGAATACACGGTCTGGCCGGCTGCATCAAGCAGGATGATATCGCTGTAACCAAACGCTTTCATATAATACGAAAAAATGGGGTTCATTTCCTGATAGATCTGGTTGTTGATCATATTCCGGATCTGCTGGGTCCGGGACAGGAGAGTGAGATTTTCCACGCGGTCTTTCAAAAATTCAATGGTTTGGACTTTCCTGATGGCATTGATGGAGGCAATATTCTGAAATGCCACGGTTTTCATGGCGTCTTTGGAGAGATAATAGGTAAGGGCGCCCATGCAGACGAGAGGTATGATTCCCACTAAAAAAAACTGGATGAGCAATTTCGCCATGATGCTTTTAGAAATAGACCGGAACATGTTTGTTTTTCCTCCTGCCGTGTTTTGCCTTTATTTTACAGGGAAATAATCATCTGTTTGTCATAAATAAGTTTTTCATCATTTAAAACCGCAATGCCCTTGCCGGTCACCCCCTTGATGTATTCCTGCCGGATCCCGGTAAATGTGGGGAGGGCGCTTGCCATGTCGTTTTTTTCAATTTCCGTAACGCCCAGGATGGCATCGCTTAAAATGCCGAATTCCATATCCCCGGATGACAAGATGATGACCTGGCTGGAATCTCCCGGCTTCTGGTCCGGCAGATCGAAAAAATATTTCAGGTCCACCACGGAAATAATTTCGCCTCTTAAATTAAAGATGCCTTTGATAAATTTCGGCGCGCCGGGGATAAAGGTCAGGCCTTTTAAAGGGTGAATGGCCCTGATATGGGTCAGCTCGATGGCGTAAATTTCATCATTCATGCGGAACTCAATCACCGTCAGATAATTGCGCCGCAGATCCCGGGAATTGTCTTTTTGCGATAGGCGTTCGGCGCGGATTTTTAAAATTTGTTGAGCCGTGTCCATTGTGGCGGGTGGTATCATGTTGAGGGTTGCTCCCTTGGTTCATTAATTACGAATTACGAATGATTAATTACGAATAAATGAATTAAAAATCATTTTTATTGCCTTGATTCCTCATTCGTAATTCCTCATTCGTAATTCCTCATTCGTAATTCCTCATTCGTAATCAATTCCCTGGCAGTCATGGATTTGATGGTTTCAATCAACCGGCTTGCTGTCATGCTTTCGGAACAGGGGACGTCATCATCCGGATTTTTTAACCGCAGCAGGGAGAGCGCGGAGTTCATGCTTTTCGCGCTTTCAAACGGCATGTTTTGCTGCTGCATCAGCATGCCCATCATAAAATGGGCCATGATAAATTCCGGATCCAAATAGATGGCCTGTTTCAGTGATTTTATCGCGGCGGTGATATCAAGAGCGGATTGATGAATGGTGGACAGCAGATAATAAAGTTCGGGATTGAGTTTTTCAAAATCCAGGGCTTTTTCGCACCAGGTTCTGGCAGGGACAAGCTCACCCAGGTTGGCATGGGATCTGGCCATCAGAATCATGCCCTCGGCCCGCATTAAAAAAGAACCGTTGCCGTTTCGCCCTCCAGGCAGAATACCCGAGAGTTTTTCCACGGCTTGGCTGTACCGGCCCGCGTTATAATCGGATAATGCATCCTGGTAAACATCATAATGGGGTTTTTCGGATCGGACAAGACCGCCGGTGTCCGTGCTTCTTCGGGCCTGGCCCTTTTTTTTGAGACGTTCTTTCAAGGTTTCCGGCCGGGTTTTTGGGATGTTGGAAGCACAAGCAGTCTTGTTTTGTTTCAGGAGCCTGGGATTCTCCGGCGCATCCAATTGCCGGGGCTCGCCTTTTCGATGGTATACGGCATTGGGAAAGCGGACGGACGTTAGGGCTGGAACATTGACAAAACCGGATTCAGAAGGGCCGGTAATGAGCCATCCGTTTTTCACCAGCGAATCGGTCAGATTTTTAATCACGCGGTTCCGATTCTGGTCATTAAAATACATGAGCACATTCCGGCAGAAAATAACGTCCATTTTGTCATGACAATTTAATTGCGCCGCATATTGCCCGGCCATAAGATTGACCTCGGCAAATCTAACCATGCGCCGGATATGGGGGGCCACTTCAAACTGGTTTTCCTCGATTTGGGAGAAATATTTTTTGATGATGGGTTCGGGGGTTTCGCGAAGGGACCAGTTGGAATAGATGCCTTTTTCAGCTTTTTCCAAAGCCGTCCGGTTGATATCAGAACCGATAATGGTGATCTCCCAGCCGGATAATTCCGGGAGCATGTCGTCCAGCACAATGGCCAGGGAATAGGGCTCTTCACCCGTGGCGCACCCGGCGCTCCAGAAAATGATTTTTTTGGCGTTCCTTCTGGGATATTGGATAAGCCCTTGGATAATCTGGTCTTTCAGTATCTGGAAAAAATTCTTATCCCGTAGAAAGTAGGTTTCGCCGATGGTCAGGCGATCGGCGATGAGGTGTATGAGGTCTTTTGGGGGAGCGGCGGACTGAAGGGCGCAGCGTATCTTATGAATGTCCGTTGACAGCGTCTTGGCGACCGCAAGAATCCCTTTGGCCAATGCGGGCCATTTTTTTTCAGGAAAATGCAGCCCGGTGTGAACGGCCACTAACTGGCTCAATTCCAAGAGGATATTTTCCGGAATAACAATCATGATGCCGACTCTTTGATCTGACGGGGAGTGATGGCATCGGTTGCCAGCTTTATGGTTTCTTCAGGAAACAGTGAATGGATATCATAAATTAAAACGGTTCGGGAATGCAGCCCGGCCACCCCTTTGATAAATTTTTCCATGCCAGGGAAAAGGGCGCCGGATTTCATGTCATCCGTCAGCAAGTCCTGGGATTTGCTGAGCGGTTTTGAAAAGAGCGGCGCAACATCCTCCACCGCATCGGCGACAAATGCCACGCTGAATCCGTAAGCTTCGGCAAGGATAAGGCGATCGGAAACCTCTATGGCCTTGTGCGGCAGATGAAATTGCCGCCGGATATCCATGACCGGAATAAATTGTCCCGCCCGGTTTAAAAATCCCGTCACCAGTTCCGGCCCGTCCGGCAGGGGGGTAATCGCCACGGCCCGGATAATATGCCCCACATCCGCGGCGGGCAGGGCAAAGAGATGACCATCTAATGAGAATATGAGACAAGCCTGTTGGCGCATGACCACCGGATTGTTTTCCGCTAAGGTTTCTGGCTGTGGATAATAGTAATAATCATATAGCATTATATGTTTTTGTTCAAGAAAAACATTGGCGGAAAAGCAGACGGAAAAACATTGATCGTCCGGCGAAATCATGACAATCACAGAACGGGAACCGGGCAGCGCGCATCTTAGGGGTTGACAGCATGGGTCAAATTTAGGAAACAACTGAAAATGATAAAGAAAATTATCTTAATAATAGGGATGACACTGGCGCTTTCAAGTGCCGGGCCGGTGTCTTCGGCCGATCGAACCCTGATCGATCAGGCGGGACGGACGGTGGCTGTTCCGGAAAATCCTGTCCGGGTGATTTCCCTTGCCCCGAATATCACCCAGATTATTTATGATTTGGGATGCGAAGACCGGTTGCGCGGGGTCACTACATACAGCGATTATCCGGCGGCCGCAAAAGCCATCCCGAGAGTCGGGGACTATGTGCGCCTGGATCTGGAAAAAATTGTCGCATTAAAACCAGACCTTTGCATCGCCATTAAAGACGGCAATCCGAAAGCAAGCGTCATGCGTCTGGAATCCTTAGGAATTCCGGTTTATGCGGTCAACCCCCGGAGCATGGGCACCGTCATGTCTTCCGTGCTGGATATCGGTATGCTTTTAAACGCGACAGGCCGGGCCGAAAACCTGGTGGCCGACATGCAAAACCGGATCCGCCGGGTGGAGAAAATGACCGCAGCCGCAAGCGCAAAGCCCCGGGTTTTTTTTCAAATCGGCATATCCCCCATTGTATCCGTGGGTTCGGATACGTTTATTCATGAATTGATCGAAAAAGCCGGGGGTGTCAATCTCGCGGGGAGTCATACCGGCTATCCGCGTTTTTCCTTTGAAGAGATTGTCGTGCTGGCCCCGGATATCATTATTATGACCACCATGGAGCAGGAAAGCGCGTGCGATGAAGTGAAGGCCCGCTGGCGGCAGTGGCCGGGCGTTCCGGCTGTGGCGGCGAACCGGATTTTTATTGTGGATTCGGATATTTTTGACCGCCCCACCCCGCGCCTGATTGATGCTTTGGAAATACTCGCCCGGACGATTCATCCGGAATTATCCTGGGATAAAAAGCAAAAGGCGATGGATTGATGACGGAGATAGTAAAACGAATTCTGATGGTTTCAGGCGTATTACTCCTGATCCTCCTGGCTGCGATGGCGGCAGGTCTCGGATTCGGGTCATCCGGCGGGGGGCCGGGGGCTTTTTGGGAATCATTGATGGCCCTGGGAAATCCGGACGCTGACTTACATGCCATTGTCTGGAAAATCCGTTTCCCCAGGGTTGTGATCGCCGCCTTGGTGGGCGCCACCCTGTCTCTGGGCGGCTTGGTATTTCAGGCCTTGCTGCGAAATCCCCTGGCGGAGCCATATATTCTTGGGATATCCGGCGGCTCGGCCATCGGGGCCATCATCGGCATTCTGCTCAATTTTTCCCGGTTTCCCGGCGTCAGCCTGTTCGCTTTTGCCGGCGGCATGGCTACCCTGATTCTGGTGCTTCTTTTGTCCACGGGCCGGTCGCTTTTAAAAAGAGAGGCATTGCTCCTCTCCGGCGTCATGGTAAACGCCTTCTGCTCGGCGGTGATCATGTTTTTAATCTCCCTTACCCAGGACGCCCGGCTTAACAATATCATGTTCTGGCTCATGGGTGATTTGTCCACCGGCGGAAACACCGAAGCCATGATCATCTGCCTGATGCTGGCCCCTTGTTTTCTGATGATTTTCCGGTTTTCCAACCACATGAATCTCCTGCTCATGGGCAGGGAAATGGCTCAGTCCCTGGGCGTCAATGTCCAGCTCGTCACAATATCACTTCTCTTGATCACTTCCTTTATGGTTTCCGCGACGGTCTGCTATTGCGGGCTGGTGGCGTTTGTGGGGCTGGTGATTCCCCATTTGCTGAGGCTGATGCTGGGGGCGGACCATCGGGTGCTGGTTCCGGCCTGCGTTCTTGGGGGCGGCGCGTATCTGGTGCTGTGCGATCTTCTGGCCAGAACCCTTCCCCGGCAGGGTGAAATGCCCGTGGGCGTTATTACTGCCATGATCGGCGCGCCGGTATTTATTTATCTTTTAAAAAGGTCCGGATGATGCCCGCGTCCATTCACGCCGAAAATGTATCTTATGCCTATGACGGCAGCCCGGTGCTGGATCATTTGTCTTTCAGCATCGATGAGGGAGCGTTTTTTATTGTGATCGGCCCCAATGGGAGCGGCAAAACCACCCTCATGCGCATTCTCGCGGGGCTGCTGAAGCCCCATCAGGGGACGCTTGCGGTGCAGGGCCGGCCCATTGATGCGTACAGGCGAAGAGAACTGGCCCGGCGCGTGGCGTTTGTGCCTCAGCAGATTCCTAACGACTTTCCGTTTATTGTCTCTGATGTGGTACTCTTCGGGCGGACGCCCCACATGGGAACTTTTGGGCTGGAAAGCAGGGAAGACATCGGTTTTGCCCGTCAGGCCATGGCGTTTACGGAAGTCGAACATCTGGCGGGGCGGCGGCTGGACCAGCTCAGCGGCGGGGAATGCCAGCGGGTGTTTATCGCCCGGGCCGTCTGCCAGAATCCGGATATCATTGTGCTGGACGAACCCACGGCGTCTCTGGATATCGCCCATCAGTTGCGGATTATGGACATGATGGAAAAAATGCGAAAGGAAAAAAACGTCACGGTGGTTATGGTTTCCCATGATGTGAACCTTGCGGCCATGTACGCGGATACCCTCATGCTTCTGAACCGGGGAAAAATCGTCAAACACGGCCCCCCGGCGGAAGTGCTGACTTACGAGACCCTGGAATCGGTTTACGGCTGCACGCTGCTGGTGGACGACAACCCCCTGGGGGATTATCCGCGGGTGACGCCGGTGCCGGGGCGGTATTTGAAAAAGGTTGAGGGTTGAGCGGTGTCCGGCTTAAAACCTTTGATGAGGGTATCTGTTGCGATAATCAAATCAAAGACCCCATTTTTCCATCCGGCTGGTATTTTATCTTACTTCAATTCCTCCCACGTTTGCAATAATGCGCTCTTCAAATTCCGTTTTTTATAGCAGCAGTCCATTTCCCGGACAAATCGGAAAACATTGTTTTCCTGGATGCTTTTTGATCGGATAACAATGTATTTTTAAGTATCAATTTTACGGTAACGGTTTTACGGTAACGGTTGTCTCCAATACGATTTTCATTTGTTAGGTTTCGATCTGGCGGCTTTGATTTCCGCGGTTATCTCATCCATGGATACGGCATCGGTCCCCTGCTGAATGGATTCGTACTGGATGGCTGCCAATGATGGACCCATCAATTTTTCCAGATTGGTTCTCGCAAATTCAATGTCCGGATCAATGTCGAGCGCCATCTGGTAATAAATGATGGCGTTTCCCTTGTCTCCCATGTCCCGGTAATTGGAGGCGATATTGGCGTAGTCGATGGCCGATGAGGGGTTGAGTTTTATCACTTTCTGAAAACAGGCAATGGCCGCCTCATGTTCTTTCAGCATAAACCAGCAGAATCCCATGAGATTATAAATATCTGTCCGCTCCGGGTCTATGGCCTCTCCCTTTTTCAGCACGGCCAGGGCTTCCCGGTAATCGCCCATGTCTTTTAAGCACACTCCCATATAAGAATAAATGCTGGGAGTGTCCTGCGAGTCAGGATTCAGGGTAAGGGACGCTGCAAAATGCCGGTACGCGGTTTTCGGGTCTTCCAGGGTGAGATGGCACAAACCTAAATAAAATTGCACATAATATTTGCCGGGCAGGGATTTGTCCATTTGAAGAAGTTTTTGAATGGCGGTTTCCGGCGGAAATTTTTCCACCATGAGCTTACAGGAAAACATGCCCACCGACGTGCCTTGCGCCCGTTCCCGGAAATGCGCGCCGGGTATCATGGAATAATAAGCGGGAAGGGCAAGCTGGGGGTGGGTGGTGTTGATGGCAATGGTTTCAAACCCTTTTTGGGAAAGCCGGGACAGGCAGTTTTCCACCTCGATTTTGATATTTGGGCTGGAAATATCCGGAAGCTTTGAAATATCAACAAATGCGCCTGGTTGGGTGATATAGTCCGCATCTTCAAGGGCCGTGAATTTGGGCAGGCCGCTGGCCATATAATTGGAGCCGGTGTTGAAATCCCCGCCCAACTGGGCGGTTTCGGACAATGCCCGGCTAAGGGCTTTCTGGGGATCCGGCGTGGTGCCCGCAGTCCACACGATTTCACTTTTCTGAGGGAATGTGGAGGGGTCGTATGCCAGCACCCCCACTGTGGGAATACCCATATCACAAGTGAAATCGGAAAGATACAGCCGGATGCCCGCAGCCTGATATTTCCGGAGCATGTCAACGGTTGCCGGGTCGGTGGCGGATTCCGGCCGGATACTGGGAACCCGGATTTTTCCCCGGCACACCAGGGCCGACACATGCCGCTCCACAATTTCGCAGATCCCCTGGCACAGGGCCTCTTCCGGGCAATTGCCAGCGGACGTGCCGTTAAATTCATTGATGGTGAAAAACCAGTCAAACGGTACGCGCATGGATTGTCCAGTGGTCAGATTATAGCCCCAGGCCCATCGCATGGGAATATCGGCGAAAATTTCTTTTGTTTTTGGAAGGTCATCGGAATCGTCATGAACGGATTTTGCAATTAAATCAATGGGTATAGCCGGGTCTTTCAGGTTCCGATAGGTGTCGGTGACAAAATTTTCAGGATTGCCCGCAAAATGATAAAAACTGAACCGCTCCACCAGTTCCATAACCGCCGAGGTTTCCGCCTGGACAGGGCTTGCGCCCTTGCCCATCTGCTTTTTGGTGCCGGTAAGTCTTGCCGCGTCCGCTCCGCAGACGCTGAAATACACGGGAATGTCCAACCGTCCGTTGTCAATGCGCTCTGTTTTATCCAGAATCCGCAAGTTCAGTTCGGCAAACCGCCGCCGCACTTTTTTTAAGGTGTCTTCCGGCGCGATGACCTTGTCCTGGTCCAGGGTGAATGTTTTTAAGGCATTGTTTAATATAATGGAATGTCTCATGGATTCCTCAAATAACGTATTTTCAATATCTAATTTCCTGATGACAGGTTCGCAATAACCGTCTCCGCCACTTTTTCCGCTGACCAGCCGAACAGATCCGGCATATCCAGCCGTTCGAGATGTTCGTCCTTCCAGGCGATATTGTTTTCCTGGACCAGGTTTTTGATATGCTCATATTTTCCGCCCAGGGCCTTGATTCTGGAATTCAGGGCCGCATCCGGCTGGAACGCGATATCTAACAGCAGCAGGAATTCAATGGTATTGGGACGGCCGGCATCTTTGGAGAGCAGGGGAATCACCAATATGCTCCGGTCGTCTTTGCGGCCCTTGCCGATATAGACGTTTCCCCGCTGGACAATAATTTTTTTGGTTCCGGTGAGTTGTTTATCCTGTTCCGCCCTGGACGTCATTTTTGCGGAAGTTCCTTTTTTTTCAATAAGTTCAATTGTGGTGTCATCATCCGGATCCCCCAGCAGAGCAATGCCGGAGATCCGGTAAAGGGTGGAGCCGTTGATTCCCTGGATGACGGGCTGAAGGTTTTTCAGCACCATGATGTTGCTGATGGTTAACTGGGCGAGAATAAAGCCCTTGTCTGCCATAAGATCAAAAATAAGGCCCTCGGCCTTTTCTTCAATCCGGCTGGTTCCCACGGTCACGGTTTTTGCCTGATGTTTGATGGCGTCCACAGGCCGCGCCAGGGTGTTGATGGCGGTCCCAAGAACGGCGAACAACTGGTTGAACATATTGCCAGCCGTTCCCTTGATGCCGAAATCCATTTCAAAATCCGTGAGGGGCAGTTTGCCGCCCAGGTATTTCAGAAGCAGGATAAGGTCGCTCGTGGTTTTGATGCCGATGGTGGAAGACAATCGGTTTTCCGCCTGCTGTTTTCTGAAATCGTGGTAAAACCGGATGATTTTTTCCCGGAATGATTTTTCAAGGGCGATTTCATAAATATCCAGATTTTCCAAAGTGTAAGCATTGATGGCGGCTTGCAGGTCTTCCCGGAAATCAAACAGAAATTTGGACCCCTCGTTGATTGCAAGGGCGGCATAATATCCCCACAAATGTCCGGCCAGAGTATTTAAAATCGGGGCAAGATGTTCGTCCGCCGAGGGCACGTAGATGACCTCGCTGGCGTAGGGATCAAACCGGTCTTCATGTTCGTCGGCGATAACGATGGTTAAGGCTTTGTGGGAATGAAAAATGGCGGTGTCCTTGACGATATCGCCCAGAACGTTTCTCCGGGTGCCGGCGGCGCAGACGAAAATCAGGGGTTCGGAGGACAGATCAATATGCTTTTTGTCTTCCACAAAATCCGATGAAATGGTTTTATAGCAGAGTTCGCTGAGCTTGATGCGGATTTCATCAGCCGCCGCCTTGTTGGGGCCGCTGCCCACCGCCGCCCAGTAGGTTCGGGAATTGGCATGACGCCGGGCGGATGCCCGTATCTGGTCTTTTAGGGACAGCACCTGTTCCATGAGCGCTGGAAGGTTAATCATTTGTTTGATTTGGTTTGAGATGAACGAAGACTCCCGGCATTTGGTGATCTGTGCCAAATACAGGCCGAGAATGGATCCCGCGATGATCTGGGAATAAAATGCCTTGGTGGACGCCACTGACATTTCAATATCCCGGCCGCTGCTGGTATAGAGAACGCCGTCGGTTTTAAACGAAAGGTCCGAATCCCGGCGGTTGACAATGGCAATGGCCCGGGCCCCCTGTTTTTTCATCATATCCACGGCCCGGTTGGTGTCGGCGGTGGTGCCGGACTGGCTGATGGGGACCAGCAACGTGTCCCGCCATTCCCCGGCCGCCTGTTCCTGGAGGATAAACCCGCTCATTTCCGAGGATTTATAGGATTCCACCCGGATATTTGTTTCTTTCAGATAATATCGCAGGATATCGGCGCAGACCTGGGCCGCCACGCCCGCAGTCCCCTGGCCGATAAAAATAATGCGTTTGAACCTTTCTTTATGGAATCCGGATACGATGTTTTCTGGAACCTGGGTATTGCTTAATGAAATTACCAGTTTCTGTTCGCTGTCCCCTTCGATTTTCCATCTGTTCTCAAGGGTTTTGCGCACGGACGCAGGGGACTCGGAAATTTCTTTTAAGAAATAATGATCAAAATCCTGCCGGTCGATATCCCGGGAGGTCAGGGGGGTCCGGCGCACTTTTTCCGGCGGAACAGGGATGGGCGTCCCGTCGTATGACATGGCGGTGATGCCATCCATGCCGCCTTTGGAGGCCTGATCGAGGATAACGATTTGTCCATTGACAGGCGTGCCCACAGGGTTGGGGTTTAAGATTTCGCCGTCCAGTTTGATAAAATCACTGGTTTCTTCCACCAGTCCGTATAATTCGGACGTTGAAATATAATGGTCCGGCGCAAGGCCCACAAACAATGCCTGGCCGCTGCCTTTTAAACACAGAAACAGTTTGCCAGGGGCAAGGTCCGTATGCATGGTGATGGCGTGAGAACCTTCAAAATCATTTACCGCCAGCCGGAAGGCTTCCGCCACGGGAAATCCCTTTTTTAAATAAGCGGCAATATGCACTGGAATAATTTTGGTGTCGCAGGTGATTTCAGGGGGCAGGAATATTTTCTGACGTTCATAGGTTTGTTTGAGTTCCTGAAAATTATCGATATCCCCGTTTAAACACACATGGATGATGCTGTCTGGCGCTTCGGATGTCGGCAGGGTGCGGTTGTCCACCGGATGGCAATTGGCCTCGGAGATTTCCCCCACTGATGCCCACCGGGTGTGGGCGGAAACCGTGTGATGGCAATGGGGCAGGGGCATCAGGGCCTGAATTACCGGATCGGTCTGAATTTGCCGCCGTATAAAGCGGATATTGTCTCCCAGGCGGCCGATTTCAGCAGCGACTTTGTAGGTGAAGGCAATGGCCGCCTGGCGGGTGGCGTCGTTATCCGGCAGTGTATGGAGGCTGATGGTTTTGTTTAAAAGCACATCCTGGTTGAGGCGCTCTTGGTAATCGTTAAGATGGCCGCCCGCATCAAGAATTTTTAAAAAGTTTTCAAACGTCTCCGCGTCCACCACAAACAGCAGAGAAACGCCTGCGGAATCCCGGCCCCGGACTTCCAGGCGGTCCATACTGTTTAATGCGGCATTGATATTTTTGAGTGTGGTCAGCGCAGAAATGGATACCGGAGCATCAGAAAGGGGGGTGAGGGATTTGATTCTGCTGATATTCTGGATGATATCGTTATTCAGGCACCATGCCGCGTCCTGAAGCTTTTCCAGACGCCGGGACATGGTCTCCACCGCATCCGCGGGCAGGCGCCCCATGTGTTGATGAAAATACCCCGTTTCCCGTTTTACGATCTCATAAAGTCCGGACAGGCATTCTTTTATTTGATCTTGAAGGGCCGCGTCATTAAACAGGGCGCTGAATGCCTCTATTTTTTTCAGGGACTTGATATTATCTGACAGGCTATCCACAGTGTCTTCATCGCCCAAATAGCATTCCGCCACCAAATGATTGCCGGAAGTGCATTCCATATATCCGTTTTGAAGCATCCTTGCCATTTGTTCCGTAAACGGCGGCAGATGAAATGGAGACGCTGGTTCCGGCGCGTTTTTGACATGGACGATGCAGGCAAGCCCGCATCCCAGCATATTGTCAAGGCAGGGAAACAGGATAATGGCGTGATTCGGGACGGACCCAGGATATTTTGCGAAATACCACTTAAAATTGAACGCAGCCCGGATGGTTTTTAAAACCCCGTTAAAGGGCCGCCGCTTTTTGGAGGGGTTGCATTTGAGCGGTTGTTTCATAATTTTCAAAATACTCCTTTATGACCATGCGTGCATATTGGGCGGATTTGGTGCCGATATAGTCCTTGTGGACCACCAGGGCGCAGACGACAAGTTTGGGGGAACCGGCTTTCCCTTCGGCAAATCCCGCAAACCAGTCATATTTTAAATGTTCCGCATTATTATTAATAGAGCCGGTTTTCCCGCCGATGGTAAGCGTGGACAAAATCTTGTCTTTTTTATATCCGGAAAAGGATTTGGACGCTGTTCCGGATGCCACCGTGGCGGTCATCATTTTTTTTAATGTACCCGCCGTATAAGGCGTGACGGGTTCGGCAAGTGGTTGCGCGCTGCGCTCGTAAACCAGGTCATCATTGCATTTGATCGCATCGATGAGGGTCGGCTCCACCAGTTTCCCATTATTGACAATAGCCGCGACGATCAGCGCGCCATGCAGGGGAGAGATAAGGGTCCGCCGGTTGAAGCCGCAGGCCGCTTCCGCGCAGTTGTATGGGTCATCGGAGATGGCAAAAGCGCTGGGGGGGAGGGGCATTTCAACATCAAGCAGTTTATTGAAACCAAAAGCGGTAGCATAGGATTCGAGAACGGATTTACCCAAATGATTCACCCCGATTTTGCCGAAAACCGGATTGATGGAACAAGCAAAGGCTTTTTCAAAGCTGACCTGGTTGGTGGATTTGTTTATTTGTTCCTTGAGCTGGGTTTTATACAGGGTGTATTTATTCCCGTTGAAAGTGACCGGCGTGTCCGCGTTAAATCCACATTTTTCGATGGCTGCGGCGGCGGTGACGATTTTAATGATGCTGGCTCCGGGAAATTCCGGCTGAAGGCAGATATTGGCGGTCTGGCTGTTCCGGTCATAACTGACCATGGTCAAAATTCTGCCGGTTTGGGGATCCATGGCGATAAACCCGAAATGTTTGGAATTTTTCCGGTCGATTCGATCTACTATAAACTGCTGCAGGGAAGGGTTGATGCTGGAATGCACCTGATAGGTCTTCCCGCTGGTGTGCAGTTCAAAATCATCATCCGCGCTGTTTGTCCAGGGATTGTGCCGGATAATTTTTTGCAGGGTGGATTTATCAAAGGCCTCGATGGCATGGGGAATATCCAGGGAGTATTCTTTTCCCGCAGGCGCTGACCGGATTTTGTTGATGAATACAAAACCGCCATATATCAGGAACATAATGACGCATGCCAAAGCGGCATAGGCGGGAACCTTCCGGTATAACTGATGGGTTGCCGCTTTTTTATTTAAATCGGATTGATAGCGCCGCCACTGGTTGATCTGGACCTGTTTTTTTGGTTTTAATTGTAAAAAATTGAACATAGGGGTGTTTTATTTTCCGGATTGGGATTTGGTAAAAAATATTTTTTCGGCCATCAAACCGGCAGGCGCTTTGATGGCGGTAACGGGTGCGATAACGGGTATTATCTTTATCCGCAGTGACATAACGTGTCAAACCGTTTTTCAGCATGAATCGGGATGGATTTCCCTGCCAATGCTTACCGGGGCAGGGACAGAAGATAGGAACGCAGGTTCTGCTTTTTATTTTTGAGGCCCAGCTTGCTGCGGAGACTGTTGCGGTGAAATTCAATGGCCCTGTCCGAGAGATTGAGCAGGTCGGCGATTTCCTTGGTGGATTTCCCGGCTTTGACCAGGTCGGCGATCTGGATTTGCATGGGGGTTAAATGTTTAAATTGCGCTGACATTGTTTGAAGGCAGGGGGAGGCGATGCCGCTTAGATTTTCATCCAGACGTTCCAGGCAGGTTTTCTGCCTTTCATCCAGCCGGGTGTTTTTTAATTTTTCAATATAGGGCAGGATCAGGTCTTTAATATTTGCCATCATCATGGCTTCGGTGTCTTCCTTGTCCCGCACCCGCTGGTTCAGGAGGATTTTCAGGGCCGTGTTGGTCTCCTGAAGGTTGACGGTCTGCAAGCTCAACTCCTGTTCTTTCTGCCGCAATGAGTTCTCGATTAATTTCCGTTCCTCAATTTCCGTTTTCAGTTTCTGATTTGCGGCGATCAGTTCCTGGGTGCGCGCCGCCACGCGTGTTTCAAGCTCTTCATTGATGGCAGCCAGCCTTTCTTCAGCCTGTTTCCGGTAGGTGATATCTGAAAAAGATCCCATCATACAGATGGGATTATTATTTGCATCCATCACCACGCTGCCCGCAAACAGTACTGTGATGACATCGCCGTTTTTTTTCACGCCGTCAATCTCACCGGACCAGCTTCCCTGATCTAAAATTTGCTCAAATATAATTTCCGCCATTTTCTGGTTTTTTGCAAAGCTGACGGCGGACCGGCCCAGCACGGCGGAGGCGTCATTATCGCCCCACATATCCAGAAACGCCTGATTGACATAGGTGATATTGCCCGCAAGATCCGCGATAACAATGGCGTCAATGGCGGAAGCAATGGCAAGATCCTTGATCCGGAGTTCCGCTTCCATTTTTTTGCGGTCCGTGATGTCGATAAAGGAGTCCATGGTGCAGACCGGTTCTCCCTTATCGTTATAGACAATATTGGCGGCCAGATGGACAATAATGGGGGAACCGTCCTTGCGCCGTCCCTGGACTTCGCCTTCCCAACTGCCGTGCTCAAGAACCGCGTACATGATTTTTAGGGCTTCTTCATGGGACTCGGCAAAATCCAGGGAAGACCGGCCAAGAACCTCGGATGGGTCTGCTTCCCCCCACATTTTCAGGGCGGCTGTATTGACATAAGTGATGTTCCCCCCCAGATCCCCGATACCGATGCCCTGGACGGAGGAAGCGATGGCGAATTCTTTGATTCGGAGTTCCGCTTCCATTTTTTTGCGGTCCGTAATGTCCACAAAGGAATCCATGGTGCAAATGGGTTCGCCATGGTCATTATAGACAATATTGGCGGACAGATGGACGAAGATGGGGGAGCCGTCTTTGCGTTTGCCTTCGATTTCCCCTTCCCAGCTCCCGTTTTCCAAGACATGAAGCATGACCCGTATGGCTTGTTCCTGTGATTTGGCAAATTCAAGGGAAGACCGGCCAATTACTTCCGAAGCGCTGGCGGCTCCCCACATGCGCAATGCCGCATCATTAATATAGACGATTCGCCCTTCCAGATCCCCGATGCCGATGCCCTGGACGGAAGAAGCGATGGCCCGGTCCTTGATGAATAATTGATCGTCAATGGCCCGGTCTTTTAAAGGCAGGTTGGGTTGATGATTTGAGAAAGGTTTGGAGCCGGATGGGTTGCTGTTTTTTTTTGTCATGGATATGTTTTGTCCGAAAACGCCATTCATTTTATTCGATGCAGTTTACGAAGATGCCGTGTAATGCGAATTGGAATAAGATGCTTTACAAAAATCGCAGGGCCCAGTCCGCTGTTAACTGAAAAACCTTGTGTTTTTGGGTGTCCAGGTGCCCGCAATGTCCGGAGGGCGAGATGAATTCCAGGGCCTTTTCACAAGTCAGGGTATCATGCAGAATTTGTGCGGTTTCCGGAGAATCCACCTGGTCTTCCCGGCCGTGAATCACCAGTGATGGCGAGGAAATATGGTGGATGCGGGTAATGGTGTCCACAAACGCGCAGGGGGCCGCTCCCGGCAGGGGAAAGGCGGAATAGGCGGCAATGGTTTGAGGGTCGGACAGGACGCGCTGGTTTACATCCGGATCAACAGCGACATGGGCGGTTTTCAGCATGTGAAGAAGATTGAGCGTCAGTTCTTTGCCGGTTAATTTTCTTTTGATGCGGCCTGCAAAGGTCAGGGCTTTAAATCCGATGGTGTCCCACAAGTTCAGGTAATTGCGGACAGTGGCGTCAAGGGTAATGAGCGCTTTGATGCGGGGATCTACAATCGCGGCCTCCAGCACGGCGGTGCCGCCGGAAGAAAACCCGAAGGCCCCGATGCGGCGCGAATCGATTTCGGACTGGTGTTCAAGAAAATCAAGAATGGACCTTATGGCCGCCACCCATAAATGGATGTTGATGTGAAACCGTTCGCCAAAACTCTGCCCATGGCCGGGCATGTCCGGGACAATGGCGGCAACACCTGCCTGACGCAAAACGTCCGCCATTTCATAAAAATTTTTCTTGTATTCAAAGGCCCCGTGGCAAAGGATGAGACAGGGAAACGGGGCCTCGCCGTCCGGCAGGAAAAAAGATGCCGCCAAAAATTGGTTTTGACAGGGGATGGTGAGGGGTTGAAAATTCATGGGATTCTCCCAGATGAGTGATTCGCCCGGTTGCCCTTTTTTTATTTGACCGGCGTGCCGTTTGGCATCAAACCACTTGGAGATGCCACAGCACAGCCCTCCTCCGTCACTGCCGCCAGCAGCATGCCCTGGGACTCAACCCCCATGAGTTTGGCGGGTTTTAAATTCGCCACCACGATAATCTGCTTGCCGATGATTGCTTCCGGTGCATAGCTTTTGGCGATGCCGGCCACAATGATGCGCTGTTCCGCGCCCAGGTCCACGGTCAGTTTCAGCAGTTTATTGGCTTTGGGGATATTTTCAGCCGCAATGACCGTTCCCACACGAAGGTCAAGTTTCAGGACATCTTCAAAGGCAATTTCCGGTTTTAAATCAAGCATGGTTTTTTTCTTTTCAGGTGTTTGGATGGCTTCCGGTTTTTTAATATCAATACGGGGAAACAGGGTCACGGGTTTCGGAATATTAGCGCCTGGCGCAAGGGTTCCCCATTGTTTAATTTTTTCAATCGTGGACAAGGCGTTTTCGTCGCTGATGCCAAGATGCTGCCGCATGGTCCGGGACGTCCGTGGCATGACGGGAAAAATCAGGCCCGCAATCACCCGGAGACCTTCCATCAAATTGACCATGACATCCGCCAGCCGGTCTCTGGTTTTTGGATCATCGGATTTGGCCAAGTCCCAGGGCGCATTGGTCACCACGTATTTGTTCATGGCGGAGATCAGCTCCCACACAGCCTGGGTGGCTTTATGAAACGTAAAGCCAGCCATTTCCTTTTGAAATATTTCAATGGTATGAAGGGATATGACAAGTAAATCAGCGGACTTTCCGTCTGGACGGCTTGCCTCGCTTTTCGGCACCGATCCATTAAAATATTTATGAACCATGGCGATGACCCGGGAAAACAGATTGCCCAGGTCATTGGCGAGATCCGAATTCATGCGTTCAACCATCAGGTCTTCGGAAAAATTGGAATCCAGGCCGAATACCATTTCCCGCATCAGAAAATACCGGATGGCGTCAGTGCCGTAGGTGCCTTGCAGGTAATAAGGGTCCACCACATTGCCTAAGGATTTGGACATTTTGCTTTCGTCGATATTCCAGTACCCATGCACATAAAGATGCTGGTAGGGGGGAATGCCCGCGGCTTTCAGCATGATGGGCCAGTAAATGCCGTGGGGCTTTAAAATGTCCTTGGCCACAATATGCCGGGCAGCCCCCCAGAATTTGTGAAAATTTTCCCCTTCCGGATATTTTAGGGCGGAAATATAATTGATAAGCGCGTCAAACCATACATAAGTGACGTATTTGTCATCAAAGGGCAGGGTGATGCCCCATTCCAGGCGGGTTTTGGGGCGAGAGATGCAGAGATCCTCCAGAGGCTCCCGCAGAAACGCCAGTGTTTCATTGCGGTATCGCTCGGGCTGAATAAAATCCGGATGGGTCTGGATGTGATCGATGAGCCAGTCCTGATACCGGCTCATTTTAAAAAAATAATTGGATTCCTTAATGGTCTCCGGTGTGGTGCCGTGGTCCGGGCATTTGCCGTTCACCAGTTCCCGGTCCGCATAGAACCGCTCGCATCCGAAGCAATATTTCCCTTCATATTCGCTGAAATAAATATCTCCGGAATCATAAATTTTTTGAAGAATATGCCGGACCACCGCTTCATGGGCAGGGTCCGTGGTCCGGATGAACTGACTGTTGCAGATATCAAACAAGGGCCAGAGGTCATGAAACAGGCGGCTGATACAATCGGCGTATTCACAGGGAGAGATGTTTTCCTTGGCCGCGGCCTTGACGATTTTATCCCCGTGTTCATCGGTGCCGGTGAGAAAAAAAGTGTCTTCTCCCAGCATGGCGTGAAACCGGGTGGCCACATCAGCGGAAACCGTGGTATAGGCATGGCCCAGATGGGGCTTTGCGTTTACATAATAAATGGGGGTGGTAACATAAAAAGGAGATGCCATGATATATTTTGTTATTCCTTTAGCTGGTCTCTGATTTCTCTTGGTTTTTTCTTTTCCTTGCCAGGATCTGCTTCATATCCTTCGTTTTCAAACGTGAGGCAGCACATCAGGCGACCGCAAACCCCGGAGATTTTGGTGGGGTTTAAGGATAATCCCTGATGCTTGGCCATGCGGATGGACACGGGATCAAATTTGGTCAAAAAAGCCGAACAGCAGAGCTCCCGGCCGCACCTGCCGATGCCGCCGCACATTTTGGCCTGGTTGCGGATGCCCACCTGGCGCATTTCGATTTTTGCCCGGTATTCCTTGACCAGCAGTTTCACCAGTTTCCGGAAATCCACCCGGCCGTCCGCCGTAAAAAAAAAGGTCAGTTTGGCGCCGTCAAAATTGCTTTCCGTGCGAAACAGATTCATGGAAAGTTGCAGTTCCCGGATGCATTGCCGGCAAAAAACAAATGCGTTTTGTTCGATTTCGGCATTTTTTTTCATCTGATCGCAATCTGCCTGGTTGGCCTGACGATATACCCGTTTTAGAGGGGGCGCGCCTTCCTTTCTTTCAATTTCTTTTGGAGGGGTGGCCACGGTGCCGAACTCCATGCCGTTTTCGGTCTCCACGATCACATGATCCCCGGTTTTTAAAACAAAGGCCCCGCAGCAGAAATCATAAATTTTGCCTGCTGTTTTGAACCTTACACCGACACTGTTTTCCATATATATCAACTTCCTTTAGAAAGCGTAATGACGAGCGCATCCAGGGTGAGCCGCAAATTGGCATTGGCTTTAATATCCCGCTCAGCCTGTTCAATGGCTTTAAATTGAAGCGCCAGGGATTCGGGCGTAATGCAACGCGTGGCGTTTGCGATTTTATCCTGCAAATCCCTGTTGATGATTTTTTCAGGCTGGCAGGGATAAACCGCGATATCCCGCAGCCAGTTTTTCATGATTTCAAAGGCGGTAAAAATCCAGTCTTTGTGTTTTGACAGAATTTCGGCAAAAGCAAGGCGTCCGGTTAGGGAACGTGACGGCAGGGCTTGCATTTCACCAATGACCCAGTTTCTGCGGTCCATAAAGCTTTTTTTGACAAACGCATCCGCCGAAGTTTTGCTGCCCTGGGCCAGAGACGCGATCACGGACGCTTCAGCCGGTGTTACCGGATACTGGTCCGCCACCCAGGCCGCAAGGGATTTTTGACTGATCGGGTTAAATCGAATCTGCTGGCATCGTGAAATAATAGTGGGCAGCATATCCGAAGCCTGCAGGGCGGTCAGGACAAACAAGGTGTGTTCCGGCGGTTCCTCAAGGGTTTTCAGCAGCGTGTTCGCGGCTTCCGTATTGAATTTATGCGCGTCACAGATGATGACCACCCGCTTTGACGCCTCATAGGGCTTCAGGGTCAGCCGGTCGCTTAAGGCCCGGATTTGGTCCACCTTGATCATGTCCCCTGCCGGCGCAATAACAATAATGTCCGGGTGATGTCCGGAAATTATTTTTTTGCATGACCGGCAGGCGCCGCAGGGATCAATATTTATGGCTGGCGGACGAAACCCGCTCCCGGAAGCAGGGCGTGAAAACAGTTTCAGCTCCAGACAATTGCATGCCATGGCAAATGCCATGGCCGCCGTCTTTTTTCCAATTCCGTCCAGTCCGGTGAAAAGGAAAGCGTGGGGGAGATTCCCGCTGGAAAGCAGGGCCGTTAAAAGGCCAACCGGCCGCTCTTGATCAATCAGGGAGGCAAAGCCCGTTTCGGGTTTTTGTGAAGAAAGCACCGTTTTTTTTATTTGTTGACGCGTTCCCGGAGTTCTTTCCCGCATTTAAAAAAAGGAAGCCGCTTGGGACTGATCTGGACTTTTTCGCCGGTTTTGGGGTTGCGGCCGATATAGCTTTTGTAATTTTTGACATAAAAGCTGCAAAGGCCTCTGATTTCAATGCGTTCCTGTTTGATGAGGGCGCTTGACATGGAATCGAAGAATATTTGCACGATTTTCGCCGCTTCGGACTTCGAAATATCCGCTTCTTTTTTTAAAGCAGAGATCAGTTCGAGCTTGTTCATGATGCCTCCTGTAATTTCAATGGAATCCAAAATAGATGATATGTACCCTGTTTAAATACAAATTTATAAAAAGTCAAGGAGTTATGTGGAATATTTTCAAAAGCGTGAAGCCCTGGCGGCATGTGCGCCGCTATAGGCTGCTGCCGATATCCGCAAGGCCCGAGAGGCCGATCATGAACCCGATTTTCCGGTCATTGATTTCATTTTTGTATGACAGCGCAAAGGACCAGCACTGGGCCTGATACTGGCAGCCGATCACGGTCTCAATGCTTTTCCCGGTTTCGATATTTCTTTCATGATTGCCAAACAAATGGATGCTTTGGGTAATTCCTTTGAGGCAGCCGGCATAGAGGGAATGAATATCCTCCGTGGGTTGATCTGCTTGAAGGCTCAATCCATCCTCACGGCCGTACCGGTGTTCAACCACCAGATAATCGCCGCTCTCAGTGGTAAGACGGGCATTGACGTTATGGGACACGAATCGGGCGAGGTCGTGGCTGTATTCCGAATCCGCGTGAAGGGTCAGAAGCCTTGCGGGTTCGATGTCCAGTTCCGCGTATAATGGGGTAAACGGTTTTTCGCCGGGTTCGTCTGAAGCTCCAAAATCATAGGATTGCGCCACCAGAAACCGCAGGAATTGATGATAGGGATCCGTGTCGGGTGTTATTTTGAGAGCGCTTTTTGAAAGATCGCCCGGCTCGGGTTTTGGCGGATGGCGCTTGGATATCAGGAAATTGGTCAATGAAAAGGTGGTGAGATTTTCCGCATCAATCCGGTCCGTATCCGTAAATTGGGGGTATTCGGACTGATCCGCCTCCGGAATATAGCTGTACTCAAGCCTTGGTGTGATGGCGTGTTTGATTTTGTCCACGCTTTGGCCCCGTACCTGAAACACCTGAAACAGGTCGGTGGAAAGATCCGCCTTCAGGTCATACAATTCCCGGTGCTGGTAATCATTATAGATTGGGGTGTCATCGGTTGGATCCAACGCCTCGGGGTCGGTATACCATGCGGTTTGCCGGAATCCCGCAGAGGGTTCGAACGTAATATAATTTTGGTAGTGCAGGGGCATATACAGTCGCGGGTGGATATCTATTTTTTGTCCGGTGTCCCCGTCTTGTCTGAAAAAGTTGGTATATTCGGAGTTCATGCCCGCAAGGAAGCGGTCATTAAATAGGGGGTGTTTTATTGCGTCAAAAGTGACGCCCGGAAGCTGCTGAAGCGTGTCGTCTTTGGATTCCTGCCGGCGTTTCACCACATCATCATACCACAGCATTTCAACGTTAACACTATACCCGGTCCATATCCGGGAAAATGTCAGGGCGTTTTCCCGGACAGATTCATTTTCATCATCCATGTCCCGCCCGAACTGGCTGTTAAAATATTTTTTGGTTGCATCAAGGCCGGTATATCCGTCTGAAAACTCGTGAAGATAATCCTGATCGCTGACAATATCAAGATCCAGCATTGCCTTGACATCACCCGGCAATGCCTGGTCCATCTTGGTCCGGAACCAGTACCGGTCGGAATTGGTCCTTAACCAGGGGTCTCCCGAATATCCCCAGTCTCCTGCGCCGTCATCGGTCTGCCGCTCATTTAAGGAATCCATCATGATCGTGCCTTTGGACTGGCTGCTCAGGGTATAGCGGTATTCCCCGCCGATTTTTTCGCCTCTTTCCTGAAGGTGGTGATAGTACAAGGTCGCATCGGAACTCTGGTTGATGGCCCAGTATAATGGCTGGGTCAGTTCAAAACCGTTGCGGGAGGAAAACCCCACCTGGGGGGCGAGAAGTCCGGTCTGACGTTTGATTTTTACCGGAAAAACCAAATAGGGAAGGTACAGCACCGGCCAGTCTTTTACCCGGAACGCCGCGTTTTTAACCCATCCGTATTCTTCCACCGTTACATCCAGATCCTGGCCGGTGATCCGCCATGCCGGGCGCTCCCCATCGCAGGACGTCAGGCTGGCGTTTTTGATCTCATAGGTGTTTTCTCCGGTTTTAAGGATTTCATCGCCTTTGATGAAAAAATGATTCTTTTCAATGAATATTTTTCCTTTGCGGATGACGCCGGTGCCGGTTTGCAGGTTTATTTGAATTTCATCCCCCTGAAGGGTGTCTTTCCCTGCGGTCAGCATCACGTTGCCGATGGACAGGGCTTCCCCCGTGGTTCTATTATACTGGATCAGGTCTCCGGTCAGGGTTTTGCCGTCTTTATTGACGCGCACATCCCCCGTGGCGGTGTAAACGTCTGTTTTGTGATTATAAATGATTTTTTGCGCGCTGATATTCCATGGAGTTCCGGTATCCGCCTGTTTTTTAAAGGTGTCGACGCCTTCAAAAGCATTGGTTGAGCAGGGCGGGATCGCAAGAAAAGCCAGGGCCACAAAAAACAAAAGAAGCGCCCTGGGGCCTTTTTGAATATGATGTCTGACAAATATCATGCAGATCGAGGATGGTGTATAAATGATGAAAAATTATTCAGGTATTCAGGTATCCAACTATCCAAGTATTCTGGTATTCTGAATTTTGAATATTTAAAGAATAATACCTTGAAGACCCTGTCAATTTCCAGTATAAAAGCCTGAACATTGAAAAAAGTCAAGGATTATAAGGTTATACGCCATCCATGAATCTTTTGTAAATCAGGCGCTGCTTTTATGAAACAAATTTATGTCAACCAGATTCAACCAGGTGAAACTGTGGATGATATTTTTGTATTATCCGAAAAAACCCTGGCCAAAAAAAAAGACGGGGGCCAGTATTTAACCCTTGTGCTGAATGACAAAACCGGAAATATGAAAGGGGTGGCCTGGGATCAGGTGGAGATGATCAAGGACAATGCCGCGAAAGGCGATTTTGTTCGTGTTCAGGGCACGGTCAGCGAATATCGGGGCGCATTGCAGATGGTTGTTAAATCCCTGGAGGCGGTTGCCCCGGATGCGGTGAACACCATGGACTTTATGGCTGCAACCCCACGAAATATCGAGAAAATGATTAATCATCTCAAGGACATCGCAAAAACGGTTCAAACCCCGTATTTACAGGAATTGTTGAACCTGTTTTTTGATGACGCCCAATGGGTTGAAAAATTTAAAAAAGCCCCTGCCGCCAAAATGATGCATCACGCCTATATCGGCGGGCTGCTGGAGCATACCCTGTCTCTGGCCGTGCTGGTGGACCGGGTGGCGGGCCATTATAGCGGCATTGACCGGGATCTGCTCATGACCGGCGCAATTTTGCATGATATTGGAAAAATTGAGGAATTTGAATATAGTGTCCACATTGACTATTCCGATGCCGGGCGTCTGGTCAACCATATCGTGATCGGTCTTGAAATGATCGGGAAAAAAATCAAAGAGGTGGAGCATTTTCCGGAAACCGCGGCCATGCTTTTAAAACATTTGATTGTAAGCCATCACGGTTCCCGGGAGTTCGGTTCTCCGGAACCCCCCAAAACCCTGGAAGGGCTTCTGCTCAATTATCTGGATGAGATTGATTCAAAAATCAACGGCATCCGGGATTTTATGGAATCCCAGGAAACCCAGGGAGCAAATGGCAACTGGACCGCTTATCACAAGCCCATGGAACGTTATTTTTATAAAGGCCATTTGAAATAAATGCTGATTACCTTAGAGGGGATTGAAGGCTCCGGCAAGACCACCCAGATTGCCAATATGGCCCGCTATTTCCGCACACACGGCCTTGACTGCGTTATCACCAAGGAACCCGGCGGCACGGGAATCGGGGAAAAAATCCGGGCGATTCTCTTAAATCCCGGCAATAATGCCATGAATTTCCTGACGGAGTTATTGCTGTATGCGGCGGACCGGGCCCAGCATATCCATGAAACCATCGTTCCGTTACTTGCCGCCCAAAAAATCGTGATATGCGACCGGTTTTGCGATTCCACCACCGTGTATCAGGGCTTTGCCCGGGGCCTGGACATGGATTTGGTCCGGCGGTTGAACCAATTGGTCATGGGGGATCTGCTCCCGGATATGACTTTTGTCCTGGACCTTCCGCCGGAGCTTGGCCTCAAACGGGCATGGCGCGAGATACACAGCGGTTCCAGGAATGCGGCGGAAACCCGGTTTGAAAATGAAAAGCTGCAATTTCATGAAAAGGTCAGAAAGGGCTATTTGACCCTTGCCGGGCAGGAGCCCGGCCGGTTTGTGGTGGTGGATGCCGCCAAAGATCCGGAAACGGTCAGGGAAACAATTGAAAAAAAACTGGCCGAGCTGGTCCGATTAAAAAAGACAGAAGGTAACAGGTAATAAGGAAAATAACATGCCGTATTCGCTCTTAGATGCCATCGGCAATACGCCCCTGGTTGAGATTAAACAGGTCAATCCCAACCCAAACGTTAAAATTCTGGCCAAGATTGAATATGTGAATCCCGGCGGTTCCATCAAGGATCGGCCAGCCCTTGCCATGATTGAGGACGGGGAAAAATCCGGGCGTCTGACCCGCGACAAAATCGTCATTGAGGCCACCTCCGGCAATACCGGTATCGGGCTCGCCATGGTCTGCGCCATCAAAGGCTATCGGCTGCTGCTGGCCATGTCCGAGGCGGTCAGCATCGAGCGCCGGAAAATACTGGCGGCCCGGGGCGCGGAGATCATGCTGACCCCAGGGCATCTGGGCACGGACGGGGCCATCGAGGAGGTTTATCGTATTGTCCGGGAAGACCCGGACCGTTATTTCATGACAGACCAGTACAATAACCCGGCCAATTGGATGGCCCATTATGCCGGCACCGCCGAAGAGATTATCCATCAGACCGGCGGAAAGATTTCCGCCTTTGTGGCCACCATCGGCACCACGGGCACGGTGATCGGGGTGGCCAAGCGGTTTCGGGAATATGACCCGAATATTAAAATTATCGCAGTGGAACCTTATCTGGGCCATAAAATCCAGGGTCTCAAAAATCTTAAGGAAGCCTACCGGCCTGAAATATTTGATAAACACGTTTTAGATGAAGTGGTCAATATTGAGGACGAAGCCGCCTTTGACATGACCCGCCGCCTGAGCCGCGAAGAAGGGCTGTTTGTGGGCATGAGCAGCGGCGCGGCCATGGTTGTCGCAGCAAAGCAGGCCGAAAAAATGGAAAACGGCACGGTGGTGGTCATTTTCCCCGACAGCGGGGAACGGTATCTGAGCACGACTCTTTTTTCCGTCAAGCAGAAAGCGGATCTTTACTTGTATAACACCATGAGCCGGACAAAGGAGCCCTTTGAGCCGATTACGCCGGGCCGGGTGTCGGTGTATTCCTGCGGTCCCACGGTGGATTCCCGTTTGAACATCGAACATTGCCGAAGGTTTGTGTTTTCCGACATGCTGTGCCGGTATCTGGAGTTCCGGGGATATGCCGTCACCCATATCATGAACATCACGGACTATGACGACAAAACCATTCAGGGCTCGGAATTGGCCGGTGAACCCCTGGCGGATTTTACCCGGAAATATATCGAGCTGTTCAAGCGGGATTTGGATCTGTTGCGCATCAAGCCCGCTGAAAAATACCCCCGGGCAAGCGATCATATTGAAGAAATGGTGACGCTGGTCAAAAAACTGATGGACAAGGGCGTGGCCTATGAAAAGCTTCGGTCCCTGTATTTTAATATCGGCAGCTTTTCGGAATACGGCAGACTGTCCGGTATTGATCTCAACAAGATAAAACTCGGGGCCACCGTTGATCTGGATGAATACGAAAAAAACAATCCCAGGGATTTCACTTTGATGAAACGGGCGCGGCTTTCGGAGTTGAAGCGGGGCATCTATGTGAAGACGGAATGGGGCAATGTCCGGCCTTCCTGGCATGTGCAGTGCGCGGCCATGTCCATGAAATATTTGGGCGACTCCTATGATATTCACACCAGCAGCCGGGATCTGGTATTCCCCCATCATGAAAATGAACTGGCCATTGCCAGGGCCGTCACCGGCAAACCCCTGGCCCGGTACTGGATGCATTGCGAGCGCGTGGCCCTGGAAGAAAAATCGGGTGAGGGCGAAAAACAGACTTTGCCAACCCTGGATGAAATTATAGAATCGGGGTTTACCCCGAGGGAGGTCCGGTTCTGGCTGGCTTCCAACCATTACCGAAAGCCCCTCGCGTTTTCAAAAACCAGGCTCCTGATTCAAGCCCGCAGTTCCATAAAACGAATTGACGCCTGCGTTCACGGCCTGGTGGCCATTGCTCTGAAAAAAGATGAAAGAACTAAAACTGGCGTAAAAGCAGATAACCCGGAAATCGATCAGCTCGCCTATGACATACGCCAGGGATTTATTTCCGCCATGGACGATGATTTAAATTTTCCCCGATCCCTGGTGGATATTTTTACCAATATTAAAAAAATAAATATTCTGATGGCAAGCGGGGAGATCAACGCATCTTGCGCGGCAACATTGATTGATGCATTTAAACAGATTGATGACGTGATGCGGATATTTGATTTTAGCCCCAGACAGCTTGATCCTGAGCTTCAAGACATGATGAAACAGCGAGAGGCCGCACGGGTTGCGGGTGATTACGAAACAGCCGACCGGATCAGAGAGGCCCTTCGGGCAAAAGGGGTAGATGTTCAGGATGATAAGCTATAAGACGATAAAATATAATTTTAACAGGATGTTATAAAAAATGAAGCCAGTGTATTTTCCATTCACCTATATTGGCGAGCCCCTTGCCCGGCGGCTCTGCCAATTATTTGGCAGGACGACCGTGTATCTGCCCACGTCTGCCAATATCCCCGGCAATATGAGCCAGTTGCAGTCGGACGGCTGCATTGAGTTTTGCTTTCCCTTTTCCGATGACGGGGACCGGCTGACGAGTTTGGGCCGGAACTTTAAAGCCTGGGGCGAACAGCATTACAGGGATGGGGCGTCTTTAAAAAACGCCTTTAATGAAGGGTTTTACAACCAGACTTTTACAGCCCAGCTCCGGTCTGACATATTAAAATACGACAAGCCTGTGGAATCATCTTCCGATTCCGCATTCACCGCCCGTCTGTTTTTGCTGATGGCCCAGGAACTGGACGCACAGCAGGATGACCTGGACCGGAAACTGGCGCTATCCGCCGATGCCGAGCAGGAACTCTTCGCCCGCTTGAATGGGCGGGAAAAGCCGGAGGGGGGCGCAAAACAGATTCAAAACGCGGATTACGGCTCGGTGATGACCGAATCCCGAATGTTCGCCTGGTCGCATCTGTTTTGCAAAGACGCGCCGGAATCCTGTTTTCTGGTTACCACCAGCCGCGCATGCATCGATTTTATGGCGGAGTCGTTTCCTGATATCATACAAGTATATGTTTATGAAAATATTTCATGGGATATCAGCGATTCCGAGCGGGCGGCGTTGCTCCAATACCTTTCGGCCCTGGGCCAGGTTTCGGATGCCGGGGCGGATATCATTTCCCGCCCCGCATTGAAATCCGCCGGGACTGCCGGGGGGTTGCATTTGACGCTTTATCTGCTGCCGCGCACCGGGTTCGCGGAAATTTGTTCAGTATTGTCCCATGCCGGTGAGTCCGGACAGATCAGAGACCGGGTTCCGCAGAATACCATCATCGCGCTTTGTGAAGCATGATATCGTAATTGTTGCTTGGATAAATTTGAAAAGTCGGGGGATTCATGGATTTTTTTTTCCTGTCCATAGGAATAATGGTTGCCGGGAGCGCTTTTTGTCTTGTCATCCATAAACAGTTTGTGTTGATGAAAACAGTCGGGGTGCTTGCCATCAGCGCCGGGTGTGTGCTTGGACTGGGTGGCGGGCTGATCCGGTTATTTGATCCAGGCACGGACATCGCCGCCGTCACCTACCTGCATGGGTTTTCCCTATCTTTCGCCATTGATGGGTTGTCTGCTTTTTTTCTTGCGGCCATTTATTTTGTTTCTTTTTTAGCCGCCATTTACAGTTTCCATTATTTGACCTCTCCTGAAAAGTCATTGCGGGCCGCTCTCAGTTATCTGTTCTTCAGCCTGCTCATTGCGGCCATGGCCCTCGTGGTGACAGCAGCCAATATGATTACCTTCATGCTGTTCTGGGAAGTTATGTCCCTGTCGTCTTTTTTCCTGGTTGTCTATGATTATGAAAAAGCGGAAAACCGCAAGGCCGGTTATCTGTATTTTGTATTTTCCCACGTTGGGGCCATGGGCATTTTGGCTTCCTTCGGGCTGATTTATGGGTTTTCAGGGAGTTTTGGGTTTGACGGCGCGGCAATGCTTCCGGAAGGGGCCAAGATTCTGGTGTTTGTTCTGGCATTTGCCGGATTCGGTTCAAAAGCAGGTGTCTACCCTTTTCACATTTGGCTGCCCCACGCCCATCCAGCGGCGCCCTCTCATATATCCGCCGTTATGTCCGGAGTGATGATCAAAACCGGTGTTTACGGCATTCTTCGCATGTATGCCATATTAGAATACCATGCCCCGGTGTTTGGTGAAATTCTGGTGATCGCGGGCATGATTTCTGGCCTCCTCGGTGTGGTGTATGCCCTGGGGCAGCAGGATCTCAAACGGTTGCTGGCATACTCCAGTATTGAAAATATGGGAATCATCCTGATCGGCCTGGGCATCGGCATGATGGGCGTGTCATTCGGTAATCCCATCATGGCGGTGCTGGGTTTTTCCGGGGGCCTGCTGCATGTGCTGAACCATGCTATTTTTAAATCCCTGCTGTTTTTGGGCGCGGGAATCGCCATCAAAAAAACCGGTACGCGCGCCATTGACGCCTTGGGCGGACTCATGAAAAATATGAGAATCACCGGCATTACGTTTATGGCGGGATCTCTGGCCATTTGCGGATTGCCGCCTTTTAACGGGTTTGTGAGCGAGTTTTTTATTTATTTGGGGGGATTTAAAGGCGCGGGCCTGGATAAATTATCTTTTATCCTGAGCATGATGGCCATTGTGAGCCTTGCGGTGATCGGCGGTCTGGCCCTGGCCTGTTTCACCAAGGTGGTGGGGGTGGTTTTTCAGGGAGAACCGAGAAGCAGGGGCGCTGTGGAAGCAAATGAAAAAGGTCTCATGATGCTGATTCCCATGGTCATTCTGGCGGGGGTCTGCGCCATTATCGGCATTTTCCCAAAAGTTTTTTTTCTTATGGCCATCCGCGGCGTTTCAGCGATGAACCTCCCCTACGGCCGTATCCCGGATTTGCCATTTATGCCCATGACCGGCAATATCACCCAGGCGGCGGCCATATTTCTGGCGCTTGTTCTTTCCATTTTTGTTTTTCGCTATTTTCTTTACCGGGGAAAAGCAAACGCCCGTGCTGGCACTTGGGGGTGCGGCTTTACCCAGCCATCCGTTAAAATGCAATATACGGGATCTTCCTATGCCCGGTCCATTATAGATTTTTTCAGGCCGGTGACCGCTCTGCATGAAAATCATCCCCCCGTCGCCGGATTATTTCCCGAAAAAACCCATTACGCCAGCCATGTTTTTGATATTGCCGAACAGTATATGGAGAGCGGCATTGTGCGTCCGGTGCTGTTGTTTTTCGATAAGCTCCGGTGGATTCAGCAAGGGGATATTCATCCCTATATCGGCTATATTCTGCTGTCCATTGTGGTTTTGCTGTTTTTTATTTAAATAACAAATGATTGCGGGAAAGTGCAGCCGTATCCCGCTTTATTGAAACAGGCAAGCGAGACGAATCATGATTGAATCCATTATTTATTTTCTAATGGCGATTTTATTTTCGCCTTTTTATGCAGCGGTCATTTTAAAGGTTAAGGCATTTTTTGGTGGCAAAAAAGGGCCGCCCCTGCTGATTCATTATTATACCTTGATGAAGCTGTTTAAAAAATCCTCGGTGTACAGCGCCAGCACCACCTTTGTATTTAAAATGGGCCCTGTGGTTTCTTTAGGCGCGGCGCTTATGGCGCTGCTGTTTTTACCCATCGCCGGAAGGCCGCCCGTGCTTTCCTTTAACGGCGATGTGGTTTTTATTTTATATATGCTGGGACTGGGACGGTTTTTCACCATTGCGGCGGCCATGGACACGGCATCCCCGTTTGAGGGCATGGGGGCGGCAAGGGAAGCCTTTTTTCCCATTATCTGTGAAGCCACCATGTTCATGATCCTGATTCTGTTTTTTCAACTCACCGGCGAGCTCTGCCTTTCCGCCTATTTTACCAATCCCAGGACGGCGGAGCTCTGGCGCATGGCTGGCGCGCCACTGATGTTTGTGGTCATGGCTTTTTTTATTATCCTGCTTGCGGAAAATTCCCGGGTTCCGGTGGATGATCCTGCCACCCATCTGGAACTCACCATGATCCATGAAGTGATGGTGCTGGACCACAGCGGCCCGGATTTTGCCCTCATTGAGCTGGGGGCTTTTATTAAGCTGTTTTTTTATTCCGCCATTGTGGCGGAATTGATTTGTCCCGTCCACGCGGCCAATCCGGTCTTGAATATTGCCATGTTCGCCGGGGCCCTATTGGGGGTATATGCGGTAACGGGCATTACCGAATCCGTGATGGCCCGTTTCCGCATGGACAGGGTTTCCCGTTTTGTCCTGACCTCCTTTGCCCTGGCTTTTTTCGCATCCGTGATAACCCTGGAGTTTGTAAAATGATCCATCCCGTTGATATTCTACTGGTTCTTGTTTTGCTGTCAGTGCTTTTTTCCTTTGCATCCAGCCGGTTATTCGTACTGATCCGGATTTTGGCCTTTCAGGGGCTGGCGGTTTCCATTGTGCCGTTTTTTCTGGAACAGGAAATGACCGCGGGCGGCGTGGTCTTCACCATGGCGACCCTGTCCATCCGGGGCGTCATTATTCCCTGGAGCATTTATGCCATGACCAAAAGGATGGCCATAAAAAGGGAAGTGGAAACCATCGTGGGTTATAATGCCTCTGTTTTCGCCAGTCTTTTGCTGATTGTGGCAGCCCCGATGCTGAGTCATAAATTCAATCTCATCGCCTTTAGCGGCGGCACTCTCATAACATCCACCGCCATCACCCTTGTGGTTGCAGGCATGTTTCTCCTCATGGCCCGAAAAAACGCCGTTGTGATGGTTCTCGGTTATATCATGATGGAAAACGGCATCTACCTCATCGGCACCGCCTTGTCCGCCGCGGCCCAGCATATCGTGGAATTCGGCATTCTTCTGGATGTTCTGGCCGGGGTGATGATCATGGCCATCATGCTCCAGAATATCCAGAACAAATACATGAATCTCGACACCTCTCTCCTCAGCAAATTAAAGGAATAGATCGAATGAAGGTTGAAATCATTTTTCTGGTTCCGTTTATCATGGCCATGGCGGCATTTTTTGTTCCCGCAACAACCGGGCGGGTTCTGCTCGTGGCGACGGGCGTCATGCATCTGATGCTGACCGTCATGGTGTGGATCTGGCATCCGCCCGCCATATTTCCTGACTATTTCGCATTATCGCCCGAGGGGCTCCTTTCCCTGATCGTTATCTCCCTGCTCTTTTTTTTAATTTCCATTTATACCGCCGAATATCTCAAATCCTCTCATATTCAGCATGAAACGATTTTTACCGGTTCCTTGCTCCTGTTTCTTTCCACCATGACCATGGTCACGCTTTCCGATCATATCATGGTGATGTGGATCGCCATCGAGGCCACCACGTTGACCAGCGCGCCGCTCATATTCACCCATAGGACCGCCACCGCCCTTGAAGCCACCTGGAAATACGTGATTATCTGTTCCGTGGGCATTGCCATGGCGCTTTTGGGGTCCGTCCTGATTACCCTGGCCATGGAGGCGGGCCATGTACACGGGACGGTTTCCTTTTCGGCGCTCACCCAGGCGGCCGCACAATTGGACACTGTCTGGCTCAAAGCGGGTTTTGTTTTTATATTCGTCGGATACGGCACAAAAATGGGGCTTGCGCCCATGCACACCTGGCTGCCGGACGCCCACAGCGAAGCCCCCAGCCCGGCGTCCGCGCTGCTCTCCGGCGTGCTGCTGAACTGCGCGTATTTAGGGATTTTCAAAACCAATAAAATTATGGTGGCCGCTGGCCTGGGTGATTTTTCAGGCATCATTTTAATGGTCTTCGGGCTTACGTCCATTCTGGCAGCCGCCACGTTTATCCTCAAACAGACCGAGTATAAACGGATGCTGGCGTATTCCAGCATTGAGAATATGGGCATCATCGCCTTCGGCACCGGCATCGGCGGCATCGGGGCCTATGGCGCCATCTTGTGCCTGATTCACCACAGCCTCATCAAATCCTCCTTGTTTTTGACCTCCGGCAATATTCATTCCGGCTATCATAGCTGGTTTATTAGTAAAATCGGGCGGCTGCCCAAACGCATGCCGAAAACATTCGTGGCGTTTTTTGCCGGATTTGCCGGCATTGCCGGATTTCCCCCGTTTGGGATGTTTATCGGAGAACTCTTGATTGTTATTGGCGCGTTCCGGGCTGGTCATTATGTCATGGCCGCCATATTTATATTAAGTCTGTGTTTTATTTTCGCCGGGTTTTCCAATCAGATCATTAAAATGTCATTTAATGATGTTTCTGAAGAACTGGACCATGCTGTTTCTGAAAAGGCCAGCCTGGTCTGGCCCCAGTATGCGCTGCTGCTCACTTCTCTGGCATTGTGCGTATGGATGCCCGATATATTGTATCAGACGATCAGGGCTGCGGTGACAGCCATGGGCGGAGGGTTTTAATGATGGCTTCTTTTGTGGAAATTTTAAACGGTACGGCATTTCATACGCCGAGGATACCCCATCTGGCATTTGATGATTTTAGAAAACAGGCCCTTGATATTGTTGCCTCCGGCGGAAAAGTGGTCCAGTTTTTTGCTTACACCGATGGGGACGCCGAAAAAATGCTGGCGGTTTTACGCACTGATACACTTCTGGCAGCTACGTGCGATGCCCCGGCATCTTATCCATCACTTTCCGCGCAGTGCGGGCAGTTTCATCTCTTTGAGCGGGAAATCGCCGAGCAATTCGGTATCAGGCCCGAAGGCCACCCCTGGCTTAAGATGGTGCGGTATCATTCCAATTGCCGGGGCAAAATGGATGTGTTCGGCAATGATTATAGAGAAGAGATTCCTGGGAATTATCCTTATTATAGCGTGGATGGCGAGGAAATTCATGAAGTGGCGGTGGGCCCGGTGCATGCGGGGGTCATCGAGCCCGGTCATTTCCGCTTCAACTGCATCGGCGAACGGGTGTTGCATCTGGAGATTCAACTGGGGTATCAGCACCGGGGCATTGAATCCCTTTTGCTTAAAGCCGCCCCCAAACGGCTGCCGGTGATCGCTGACAATATTGCCGGGGACACCACGGTGGGCCACGGGGTCAGCATGGCCCAGGCCATTGAGGCGCTGACAGGCCCATCCCATCTGCCGGACCAGGGAGCGAAAATCATCCGCACCATTGGGCTGGAACTGGAGCGTCTGGCCAATCATATCGGGGATATGGGCGCGCTTTCCGGGGATGTGGCGTTTTTGCCGCCTGCCAGTTATTTCGGCAGGATTCGCGGGGACTTTTTGAATATGACGCTGCTTATCTGCGGCAACCGCCTGGGCAAGGGGCTTGTCCGGCCCGGCGGGGTGCGGTTTAATATCGACAGCGAGATCAGCCGGACGCTCATGGAGCGGATCACTGAACTGGAACCCCAGATCCGGCATACCCTGGATCTGCTCCTGATGTCACCCAGCGTTCTGGCCCGTTTTGAGGGGTGCGGAAAAGTCAGCGCCCATGACGCCGATAAACTCGGGCTGGTGGGGCCGGCCGGGAGGGCGAGCGGGCTTTCCTATGATGCGCGCCGGAGTTTTCCAAAAGAATATTATTCCCACCTGCATATCCCGGAAAATGCGAAATCCACGGGTGATGTGTATGCCCGGGCCCGGGTGCGGGCCGATGAGATATTGCAGTCCATCCGAATCATCAAGTCCCTCTTGGCCCGGCCCATTGAAACCCGGTGCGTTGAGGGAGGAAATGTTGATCTCGCGCCGTCGTCTTTTGTGGTGACCGTCAATGAAGCCTGGCGAGGCGAGGTTTCCCACTGCGTTATCACCGATGCGAATGGCAGGATTCTGCGATATAAGATAAAAGACCCGTCATTTCATAACTGGAACGGGCTTGCCATGTCCCTCCGGGATACGGGGATTTCCGATTTCCCTTTAAATAACAAGAGTTTTAACCTGTCATATTGCGGGTTTGACCTCTAACCCGTTGTTATTTCCTTTTTCAGAAAAGCCAGATGCTCCCGCCAGTAAATCCCCGCCTGGGGACTTAGGCCAAGCAGATGAAAGGCATGGCCTTGTTTTGGAAAATAGCGCGTTGTATGCAGGATGTTTTTCGCCGCCAGGGCTATTTCCAGCCGCCGGGTATGGCTTAAAAGAATATCATGGGTGCCGGCCATGGCATAAGTGAGGGGAAAGGGACGGTCCGGTGCGGCTTCAGACTCCATGATCAGCAGGGGGTCGGCCAAATTTCGCTCCGGCGTGGATATTTTATACTCTTTTCCCAGATATGCCCGTGACACGTCTCTGGCAATTTGCTGGTCGAGCTTTCGGGAAAATTTGTTAATGCGCGGGCAAACCGCTATTAAGTGGTCCGGATTGCTCACTTGGAGCATGCCGCAAAGCACCAGGAGCGCCTTTGGGACGATGCCTGTATTCCAGATCATCTGGGCAGCCGGTTCATGGCGCTTGAAGCAAGCTGAAATTCCCAGCGCCAGGGTCAGGTTCCCTCCTGCGGATTCTCCGCCCACAATCATCCGTTCCGCATCCCCGCCATAGGTTTTCGCGTTTTCCACAATCCATTGATAAGCCAGGGCCACGTCTTCAATGGCCGCCGGATACTTGTATTTCGGGGCAAGCCGGTAATTGACGCTAAACACTACATACCCGTTGGCCGCGTAAATCTGGCCGATGCCCTGATGGGTGTCCTTGGAGCACATGGTGAATCCGCCTCCGTGGATATACATAATCACCGGGCGCAGGGAATCCTGACGAATGGGGCGGAACACGTCCAGCCGGTGGGCCGGTTTGCCAATCGGCGCATAGGGAACATTTTTGATGACTTCGCAATGCCTTGCGGCAGCCCGCAGCGCTGGAGAAAAGGTTCCGGCGAAGGCCATGGCCTCAAAAGCGCCGGAGAATATCCGGTGGCGGAGACGGGTGGATGTTGATGGGAATGGATTCATGGATGCCCCCCTCTTTTATATGAAAATATCAAAATAGTTAAATCTTCACACTTCACTCTTTTCCTTGTCCGGCATGGCTTGCCGCGTAGCGCCGGTATTCCTCCCGCACCAGTTTCCGGTAAATATGATAAAAAAACAAGCTCATCAATTCCGTGGACTGGCTGCCTTTTTTGACCAGTTCTTCCTTTGACATTTTGTCCCACCCGGCCTGCATATAATATTCCAGATTTTTGGCCACAAACCCCCGAAGCACGCTGGTAAAGTTTTTCAGATCTTCGGGATTGAAGCTGTCCCTGGGGCCAATGCCGATGCGGTCCATATCGGCGATGAGTTTTCCGATAATCACATCATCCTGGGAAAAGAAATCTTCCTGGTTCCGTTTTTCAGCCGTGATAATTTCCCATTCAATCATTTGGGCCAGCCACCGTTCAGAAAGGCCGGTGGCATTCATAAATGCCTCTTGCCCATTGACTTCACTAAAAATTAACTGGTCCAAGGGCCGGAAGTTTTCGATTAAAAACTGGAATGAGAAATTTTCCGACCGGCTCCGGGTTTTTTGTTTTTTGATCAGTTTCTTGATGACCGGGATGGGCAGAAAATAATTGTCACGCAGGGATTTGATGGTCTTGATCTGGTCCACATGGACTTGACTGTAATCCGCTGTATTCTTGCCGGTTTTGCGAGGTTTCTCCAAAACCCCCTCCCGGATATAATAATGGATGGTTTCTTTTGAAACCCCGGTTTGGCCCATCAATTCGCTGATTTTCATGATTGATCCTATTGAATTATTAATTCAATTGACAAATATCAAGCTCAATATTATAGGAATTTATAAGTAGCGTGTAATTCACTATACGTTTTTTGAGTGTTTGGAATCAATTAAAATTTTTGGAAAATATGAATAAACAGCGGGATTGCAAATAACAAGGCGTAAAAATTCAAATTTAACGGCATTACAGGAGGAAATGAAAAATGGCGCAATTGCTTGCGGACAGACGGGATATTGATTTTGTGATCTGGGAACAGTTCAACGGCGAAGAACTTTTGAAATACGACATGTACAAGGAATTCAACCGGAAAACCTGTGATATGATTATCAATGAAGCCCGGAAACTGGCCATCAACGAAATTCTGCCCACGCTTCAGGAAAGTGATGAAATTGGCGTGAAGTTCGAGAACGGCGAGGTGAAAGTGCCGGAATGCCTGCGCCGGGTCCATCAATTGCTGCTGGAAGGCGAATGGGGCAATGTAAGCGTGCCTTCGGAAATGGGCGGACAGGGCGCTCCGGGCCTGGTGTCCACGGCTGCGGTGGAATATTTCATGGCCGCCAACTGGGCGTTGTACGCCTATGCGGCCATGGGCAACGGCACTGCGGACATGATTGAGAAATACGGCACGGAAGAACAGAAAAAGATGTATGTACCCCGTCTGGTATCCGGCGAGTGGGGCGGCACCATGCTGCTCACCGAAGCCAATGCGGGAACGGACGTGGGGGCGCTCACCACATCCGCGGTGAAAAATCCGGACGGCTCGTATTCCCTCACCGGCAATAAAATATTCATCACCAATGGCGAGCACGATTTATGCGATAATATCATTCATCCGGTGCTGGCCCGTATTGAAGGCGACCCGGCCGGCACCAAGGGGATTTCCATTTTTATCGTCCCAAAATTTTTTGTGAACCCGGACGGCTCCCTGGGCGACCGCAATGATATCGTGTGCACGGGCACGGAAGAAAAAATGGGCATTCACGCCAGCGCCACATGCAGCATGGCGTTAGGCACCAAGGGCAAATGCATCGGTTATCTGCTGGGCGAGGAACGCAAGGGCATGAAGATCATGTTTAACATGATGAACGGCGCGCGCATGGGCACCGGGCTTCAGGCCTTGTCCTATGCATCGGCCGCTTATCTGCTGGCCGTCAATTACGCACGGGAAAGACTTCAGGGCCGCGATCTTATCAATTTCGCCAACCCGGAGGCCCCGTCCGTTGCCATCATCAATCATCCGGATGTCCGGCGTAATCTCTTGTGGATGAAATCCTATGTGGATGCCATGCGCAGTTTTTTCTATTATATGGCCATGTGCCGGACCCGGGGGGTGCTTGCCGCCACGACTGAGGAACGGGAAAAATATGACGATATGTTTGAGCTTCTGACCCCTCTGGTCAAGGATTATCTGTCCGTTCACGGCCATGAGGTTTGCATACAGGCCATCCAGGTATATGGCGGGGCCGGTTACTGCAAGGATTATCCGGTGGAACAGTATGCTCGCGACTGCAAAATCACCTCCATTTTTGAAGGCACCAGCGGGGTCCAGGCCATGGACTTGCTCGCCCGGAAACTGGGCATGAAAAAAGGCCAGGTGTTTATTAATTTCCTCACCGAAATTCAAAACACCGTGGCGGCCGCCAAAAAAATCGAAGGACTGACGGAGCTTGCGGGAACGCTTGAGACGCTGGCCAACCGGCTGGGCGAAACAGCCATGAATCTGGGCGGCAAGGCCATGTCCCTGGAATTTAAGACTGCCTTTGCCCATTCCGTGCCTTTCCTTGAAACCGTCGGCGATACCATCATGGCATGGATGCTTCTGTGGCGTGCCTCAACCGCCTCCCAGCAGCTTGGCAACGGCGCCAAGGCAAAGGATGTGTCTTTTTATCAAGGTCAGTTAAAAACAGTTGAATTTTTTATGAAAACCATTATCCCTGTAACCATGGGAAAACTCGATGCCATTAAGGGGTTCTGTTCCGCGGCTGTTGATATTGACGATGCGGGTTTTGGCGGATTGTAAGCAAACCCGCCGCCCGTTAAAGGATTTTTTTAAGATCCTTTAACGGGCGGCGATTGAGCGGCTTTGGAGGACAACGCACATGCGCTATGAAAATTTCATCGTTGAAAAAAAAGAACATATCGGCATTGTCACTATCAACCGGCCGCCCGCCAACAGTTGGAGTTTTGCGGCGCTCTCAGAATTTGAAAAAATTCTGGATATAATGGAATCGGACGGAGATGTCCGGGTAATCATCATTACCGGGGCAGGTGAGAAATGTTTTTCTGCCGGTATGGACCTGGCGGATGCGGCCAATACTCCCGGTATCGGCGACAAAGGCGGCGACATATGGCGAAAGGTTGATCAGTTTTCGAAACCCATTATCGCTGCCATTAACGGCCATGCCCTGGGCGGGGGGCTGGAACTGGCCCTGTCCTGTCATTTCCGGATGATGGCGGATAACCCGAAAGCAAAAGCGGGACTCACCGAGCTGAATCTCGGCATTATCCCCGGCTGGGGCGGCACCCAGCGGCTGTATCGCGTTGTCGGGAAAGCAGCGGCACTGGACATGATCCTTTTCAGCAAGCGCATTGACGCCAAAGAGGCGCTTGCCATCGGGCTTGTCAACCAGATCACCACTCCGGAATCCTTGATTCCGGAAGCCCTTGCATTCGCCGTCCGTCTGGCGAAACGCCCGCCCATGGCGGTCAGTCGCGTGCTAAAGGCCATTTCCGCCGGTATTTATGAAGGCCTGGACAAGGGACTGGCCGTGGAAAGAGAAGGCGGCCGCGTTGTGGCCGCATCCCAGGACGCCATGGAAGGGTTTACGGCTTTTTTTGAAAAGCGGGCGCCCGTGTTTACGGGAAAATAATCATAAAACCCACAAGGTTATGACCATGTTAATGACAGCATCGCAATATGAAGACAGTCTGCGGCGTTTGAAGTTGAAGGTCTATATGTTCGGGCATCGGGTGGAAAATGTGGTGGACGACCCCATCATCCGGCCGTCCATGAACGCGGTGGCCATGACCTATGCCCTGGCCCATGTGCCCGAATACCGGGATATTATGACCGCCGCCTCCCATATTACAGGAAATACGGTCAACCGGTTTACCCATATCCACCAGAATACCGGTGATCTTTTAAAAAAAACCAAAATGGGCCGTTTGCTGGGCCGTCATACGGGATGCTGTTTTCAGCGCTGTGTGGGCATGGATTCCTTAAACGCCCTGTCCATCGTTACCTTTGACATGGACCGGAAGCTCGGCACCAGCTATTACAACCGCTTTCTGGAATATCTCGCCTATGTCCAGGAAAACGATCTGACCTGTGACGGGGCCATGACCGATCCCAAGGGCGACCGGTCTTTGCCCCCGCATTTGCAGGCCGACCCGGACATGTACCTGCATATCGTGGATGAAACCAGGGACGGCATCATTGTCCGGGGCGCCAAAGCCCATCAGACCGGTGCCGTGAACTCCCACGAAGTCATTGTCATGCCCACCATTTCCATGCGGGAAGATGACCGGGATTACGCGGTGTCGTTTGCCGCGCCCAGCGACACCGAAGGCATTACCTATATCATGGGCCGCCAGTCCTGCGATACCCGCAAACGCGAAATATTCGGCGCGGGCATGGGTATGGATGTGGGCAACGCTCTGTTCGGCGGGCACGAGGCCTTGATTGTTTTTGACAATGTATTCGTGCCCTGGGACCGGGTGTTCATGTGCCGGGAATATGCGTTTGCAGGATCACTGGTGGAGAAATTCGCTTCCTATCACCGTCAGAGCTATGCTTGCAAGACAGGGGTGGGGGATGTGCTCATCGGCGCGGCCCAGACCATTGCCGAATATAACGGCAGCGCCAAAACGTCCCATATAAAAGACAAGCTCATCGAGATGAACCACTTGAATGAAACCCTGTATTGCGGTTCCGTGTCCTGCGCCGCCGAGGGCCATGCGGAACCTTCCGGCACCTGGTGTGTCGATACGCTGCTGGCCAATGTTTCCAAGCAGAACATCACCCGGTTTCCTTATGAAATTGCGCGCCTGGCTCAGGACATCGCAGGCGGGCTCATGGTGACCCTGCCTTCGGAGGCGGATTTCAAGTCTCCGGAAACCGGACCCGTGCTTGAAAAATATTTTAAAGGAAATCCTGCAATATCCACCCAAAACCGGATGCGTATTCTGCGGCTCATTGAAAACTTAACATTGGGCACGGCGGCGGTGGGCTATCTTACCGAATCCATGCACGGCGCCGGTTCTCCCCAGGCCCAGCGTATTATGATTTCCCGGCAGGTGGACATGGAAGACAAGCAGTATCACGCCAAAAGATTATGCGGGATCGTTGAAAATGGTTGATCCCTTCCCATGGCCCTAAAAAATCTGCCGCCGGTCAATGCCGCATCGCCTGTCTAAAATTTTTCTCGGTTTTGGTCCCTGATGAAAAAGGGTATAGCGCAGCCGCCTGTCATCGATGGTCCTTCTGTCTTTTCCAATCCGTCGTTCCATTTTTTTCATCGCATTTTCTCCTTTTGAAAAAAATACAAACACATTGTGAAAAGAGAATTTTTTTGCACTTTTTGATTAATCTGTTAATGTATTCACATAAAGGCGCGGGACGAATTGAACTTTCCGGATTAAGCAGCTTTTTCCAGGCCGGGGGGCGCTCCGATAAACGGGTGTGTGCAATCAAAGGTAATGGGTGGAGATGGAAACCAGCGAAGAAATAAAGGCGGCGAAAAGTGTTCTCCAGGTATTGCAGAAGGCGAGAAAGAATCTGCGTTTATACCCCGCAAACAACCCCATATACATTAAAACTATAGAAGAAAGTCTCGAAAAGTTCAACCTGTTTTTTCAAATAGCCGACAGCCTTATTTTTCGTATCCGGTTATATGATATGTATTATCAGGATGAACTGGTTTATCATAATACCGACCAGAAAAATGAGAATCTGTCGTTTTTTTTATTCAAAGACGGGTTGCGGGAGATAACATTTCAAAAAAATTTACCCATTGAGGAAGTGGAAGCTTTTTTAAAAATCATTTCCATGGATTTTGACCAGGAGGTTTTGGATGACGATGTGGTCACCCTGCTCTGGGAAAAGGATTTTTCCTATATCCGATATGTGGTTGAAGATGAAATTCTGGGCGACGACGACTATGAAAGTCGGGCAGTCGCGGCAGCTCAGGAACAGAAAACCGACCCCGGCAGCTTTCAGGCGGCTTATGATGATGCCGTGACAACTGAAACACCCGTGTCGGCTCCCGAAATCATCGCAGTGACGGAAAGCGATTTGCAAAAACTTGCTTCTGAACTTGACTATGACGCGAAAGACAAGCTCGACAAGTTTATGACCATTATCTTTGAGATTTTCTACAAGGCGAAAACCATAGGTGAAGTGACGGATGTGGCGGGTTTTTTTAACAGCGCCATTGATTATGCCGTCAGACAGGGAAATATTCCGGTGGTTACCCGGACTTTGGAAAAACTCAGCGGCATCTTAGGCAACGATCGTGTCAATGAAGCCGTTAAACAGCATATCCGAAATATCTTTCAGTTTGCCGGCAGCCGAACGGTTATTGATAATGTGGGCCGGTATTATGACAGCGGCTTGAAACCCGATCCCCAACCCTTTCAGGAATTGGTTCGTTTTTTTGAAAAGGAAGCCATCACGCCGCTGATGGATCTGCTAGGGGAACTGGAAAGCATCCACGCCCGCAAAGTGATGATTGACGCCCTGGTGTTTTTGTGTCCGAAGAGTCTTTTGACGGTCACCAAAGGCCTGGGCCATCCCAAATGGTATGTTGTGCGCAATATCATTTATATTTTACGGGAAAGTAAAGACAGCCGTGCAGTGGAATATCTGTTGCGAACAGCCGGCCATCCGGATGCCAGGGTTAGAAAAGAAGTGATCCGCGCACTGGGAGAGCTGGGGGATGTCCGGGTTCTGCCTGCGCTGGAATCCTTTTTGGATGATCCGGACATGCAGATACGACTGCTTGCGGTTCGCGCGCTGGGCAGTTTGTCCGTGGAACCCGCCAGAACAGCGCTCATGGACAAGATTTCGAAAAAGGCATTCAACGATAAGGCGTTTAATGAAAAAAAAGAATTTTTTCATGTGCTGACTGCCTGGAAAGATAAGGAACTTGTCGATTTCCTCATCAAAATCCTTACGAAGACCACCCTGTTCGGCGGTGAAAAAATTTATGAAAACAGGGCATGCGCCGCATACAGCCTCGGTCTGATCGGCGACACAAGGGCATTGCCGTATTTATATAAATACCGTGAAGCCCGCAATAAACTGTTAAGGGATTTTTCAGAAACAGCGATTCAAAGGATCGAAGATGAAAGCAGGGTACAGGCCTGATTCGCCGAAAGCGAAAATTGATATGATTAACCAGCTCGCGGTAGTTTTGCGGACTGCTGAAGTTCATTATGTCGATAATATAGCGGTAACCAATGCCATCAAACGTCTGGTGTCGCTGCTCCATGAGTTTATGCAATGCGAAAATGGTTTTGTGCTTGAGTTAAGGGGTGATTTCTTTTTTGTGAATGAATCCCGTATACGGTACTCTTCGGAGGTCATGCTTAATTTTGATTATCTGGTCAGGCTTTTCAGATCCCTGGATATCGGGGCCCTGATTTTTCAGCATGATCCGTCGGCGGCGGATATGACCGTTTTGACGGCAGCAATTGTCGGCGCATCGCCGGATGATTCCTTTGAAACGCTTCAGGCAAAACTGGCTGATGTCGGCAGTATTCATATCGAAAAATTAAAATATGTTATGGATACGGATATTCTTGACGCCCGAAAAATGGTGAAAAGAACTTATTTTAAAGCAGTTTCCATTGCAAAAGGCGTGATGACCGCGGCCAAAACCCCAGGGGAAACGGTGGATCTGAAAAAAGCCAAGCGCATGGTTGTGTCCATGGTCAATCATATTCTGGATGAGGAGCAATTGCTGCTGGGCATGGCGTCCATTAAGAATTATGATGAATATACCTATCATCACTCAGTGAATGTTTCGATCTTTTCCATTGCCCTGGGCCAGCGCCTGGGTCTGTCCAATAAACAATTGACCGAACTCGGCATGGTTGCATTATTTCATGATGCCGGAAAAATAGAAATCCCCGCCGAAATTTTAAACAAGCCCACCAGTCTTAATGAAGATGAATGGCGCATTATTAAAAAACATCCCGTGGAAGGGGTCAGGGTTCTTTTAAAAATGCGGCGGGTGGATTATACCTCCATGCGCAGCGCCATCGTCGCTTTTGAGCACCATATGCTCTACAACAACACCGGGTATCCGGCAGTCAAAAAATACCCGCCCCTGGATTTGTTCAGCCGTATCGTCAGTATCGTTGACCAGTATGACGCCATGACGTCGGCGCGGGTGTATTCAAGAACACCCATGTCTCCGGATAAGGCATTGAATTTGATGATGAAGCAGGCAGGCACACAACTGGATCCCTTATTGCTTCAGTTTTTTATTAATATGGTGGGCATCTACCCCATCGGCACGCTGGTGTTGCTGGACTCAAATGAACTGGGGCTTGTTTATGAGGTGAACCCGATCTTTGTCGACCGGCCCCATATCGTCATCCTCACCGATGCCCATGGTCTTCAGTCGAATGTATATCCATTTGATTTATCAGAAAAAAAATCTGATGGCGGATATGTGAAATCCATCGTGAAAACCATGGACGCCAACGCTTATAAAATCAATCTGGCGGATTTTCTGCTTTAGAGGACCGGTCATTCTCTGGAAGCTTCGGGTGAAATAGGTGTTGACATGGGGATGGATATTAAGTAATAGAAAACAAACCATTTTTTGAAAACCGTTTTTTTATAAAAGATCCAAATAAAAGCCCAGAGGATTTAATAAAAAAATCCTTTGGGCTTTTTTTATTGCCGAACCCACCCGGATATAAACACCGGCTGTTTGGTTAGACGTGGTTGCACAGCAGTCACACCACCGTTAAAGGAAATATTGATTAATGAATTTTGAGCAGTTCCAATTACATGAAAAAATTATGGCCGGCATCACCGCGAGCGGCTATACCGAACCCACCCCGATTCAGACGGCATCCATCCCTTCCATCATGGAAGGCAGGGACGTCATGGGCCTGGCCCAGACCGGAACCGGCAAAACAGCGGCGTTTGTGCTGCCGATTTTGCAACGTCTTTTGGGCGGACATCGAGGAAATGCTCGCGCCCTGATTATCGCGCCCACCCGAGAATTGACCGAACAGACCCATGAGGCCATCGGTCAACTTGGATGCAACACCAATCTTCGCAGTTTAAGCATTTACGGCGGCGTGGGCATTCAGCCCCAGATTCAGGCACTACACAGGGGCGTGGATATTATCTCCGCATGCCCCGGTCGCCTCCTGGACCATCTCTCCCGGAAAACCGTCAATTTATCCAAAATCGAAGTGCTGGTGTTAGATGAGGCCGACCAGATGTTCGATATGGGTTTTTTGCCGGATATCCGTAAAATTATCAAACAGTTGCCCGCTATGCGGCAGAACTTGCTGTTTTCAGCCACCATGCCCGATGACATTCGGGGTCTGGCCGCAGACATTCTGAAGAATCCGGTGTCCTTTCAAATCAATTATTCCCAGCCGGCATCCACGGTTGCCCATACATTTTACCCGGTGGAAACCCAGCGCAAAAACGTGCTTCTGGATAAAATTCTGGCGGACACCAAAACCGGACCGGTGCTGGTGTTCACACGCACCAAAATCCGGTCGAAACGGGTGGCCCAGCATCTGGATCAGTCCGGCTACAAGACGGCGGCCCTGCACGGCAACCTGTCCCAAAGCCAGCGGCAGAAAGCCCTGGATGGATTTAAGAACGGCCGGTATAAGATTCTGGTGGCAACCGATGTGGCTGCCCGGGGCATTGATGTGCGAAAGGTGTCCCACGTGATCAATTACGATATTCCGAATACGGCGGAGGCCTATACCCACCGTATCGGTCGCACCGGCCGGGCCTGTGAAACCGGCGATGCGTTTACATTCGTGACTTGTGAAGACAAGATTATCACCCGCTCTATCGGAAAGCTACTGGGCGGGAACTTGAAATATTGCTCTCTGGAAGGGTTTCCGAATATTTCCGCAGTTCTTGACGGCGCATCCGCCAAGGCTGTCTCCAGATCCAAAACCGGAACACGCTCGAAAAACGGCATGAGACCGGGCAGACCAAACGGGCCGGGGCGACCTGCGAATGCTTATGTGGCGCAAGGCAAGGGCAGAAGGTAGGTATTTGGACTCTGGATCGAGAATTGAAGATTAACGATCTTCGGGGCGTCTTTCTTATGCGGCGGCAAAGGTATCCCGGTCCAGCATATACACCGGGAGCTCCGCATCAATGGCACGGCTGAATCGGGTGCCGATACAGCCAAATCCGAGTTTTGCAAGCACCCGGATGCTGGCGGAATTTTGAGGGTGGACGATGGCAAGCACCCGGTCCATTTCTGTTTTTCGGAAAGTTTCAGCAATGACCGCTGCCGCTGCTTCGGTGGCATATCCCTGGCCCCATGCGTCGCGGCAATACCGGTAGCCCAGCTCCGCATGGTCCAGAAATTTTGAAAACGTGACCCCGCACCATCCGATATAAAGACCCGGATATCCGGCGTAAACCGCCAGATTCCCCAATTCCGTCGTTCCCTGGTTGTTAATGCCGGCCTGGTATTTTTTCAGAGCGGTTTCCTTTGACCAGTGATAAATGCTTCCGTCACCAATCCACCGCATCACCTCCGGGTCTTTGCTCATCTCGAAAAACCGGTGAAAATCATCAACGGATTCCGGTTTTATGTGTAATCGGGGGGTGATGACCGGGATCTTAAAAATCATTTATTCTTTTTTTCCCGCTTTTCCTGTTTTTTTTCTTTTTGAGATTTGGCCGGTTCTTTTTTGGTTTCTTTTTTGGTGTCTTTGGATTTTGCCATGATTGTTCCTCCGTGTCGGTAAAGTAAATTGTAATACAACAAGTTCAGCAGGTTATATCTCTGCCATCGCTTAAGAATCGGAAATTTCTTTCAGGTAACGGGATAGCTGTTTTGTTGCGTGCTGGATTTTGGCTGGCTCGGTGGCGGCGCGCAGGTTTTTTGCAAGCTGCGTCAGCCGCTGCCTGTCGGCCATCGGGAATTCAGCCAGAATTTCTTCGATAACAGGGGGCGCGTCTGTTTTCAGCGCATTCACCCAAATTTCTATTTTTTTGAATTGAAACGCCTTGCGATAATCGCCGTGCTGAATATTTTCAAGGGCGTCCCGGATGGGTTCTGGATCGACTTCCCCCATGAGCCTGCCGATATATTGCAGTTGCCGGCGTTTTGCTTCGTGCTTCATGGGTTTCTGTGCGTCATGGACTGCCAGCAAAAGCTCTTCCGGCACTTCAATCGCTTTCAGTTGGTCGGGAGAAAGACCCACAAGCCGCTCGCCCATATCCTGCAACCTCTTGAATTCATTTTTTTTCTGCGTTCTGCTGGTGATTATCTCATCCACTGCCAGGCCCCTTTGCATGTTGCCGAATGATGACATATTTTTTTTATCTATGAAAGCCCGAAAATTTTTATTTATGCAATAAATGCCATGATGTATATTGTTTATTTTAAATATTGATGCATCGATGGTGAATATGGATAACAGGCTAAAGTTTAAACTTTTTTTGAGCACCCAGGCTGGCGGTTTGGCTGCGGTGACCGTTGTGTTGTTTTTGATTTTTCTGGCAGGGCTGGGATATGCATTTTACACAGACCCAATGCTTGCCCGAACCCTGGCGGGCGCATTTTTCGCCAATGCGTTTGGCGGCAGGGCAGCGGGCGTCGGCTTATGTATAGCATTTAAAATGAATCCGCTGGAGACGATTTTTTATAATTTGTTTTTTGAGACGCTGATTGTTTTTTTCTGCTATTCTCTTTTTTTGCTTTCCGTGGATCATTATATAAAAAACCGGTTCCTGAGCAAAGCCATGCTGGGCGCTGAAAAAAACGCGCTCAAATATCAGGATGTGATTTCCCGGTATGGCTGGCTCGGCGTTTTTTTGTTTGTCATGATTCCCTTGCCGGCCACGGGGCCTGTGGCCGGGTCCATTATCGCCTATTTTTTAAATTTCAGCATCAGCCGAAATTTTATTTGCGTTTTATCCGGCACCCTGGTGGCCATTATTGCCTGGACGCTGTTTTTTGATTTTTTAAGCGGCTATATGTCGGCTATTCAGGGCGTTCTTGCAGTGATCGGTATTATCGTTGCGGTTTATCTTGCAAAGTTTATCCGGGACTGGCTGGCATCCAATAAATCCGTATCTTAATCGCCGTTTATCATTCATTCATCGTCATCATCGTCATCATCGTTTTCAGCATCCAGAAATGCATCGGCAATGCCTAAAGCTTCGCAGGCGGCATCCACCACATCCTGATCCTTGTGGTCTACAAGGTGCCCGAGGACATCATGGGCCTCTTCCGGCCGAATATTCACCACCGCATCAATGGCGGCGAGCAGGAGATCATTATCCGCGTCAGGAGAAGAGATGATCCCGGTGATATACGGCCATGCTTTTTCGAGACCCATATTTCCGGATGCGCAAACCGCCTCATAAAACATGTCCGGGTCCGCGCTGTCCAGGGCTTCGAGAATTTGCTTTTCAAATCCTTCAACATAACTCATGCAGAAAACCGCCGTGAGCCGCCAGTTCTCATTGTCGCTCATATAGGCGGCCCGCACCGCGTCCCGGTGCCATTCCTGGGGGGCTCGCACCGAAGCTTCGAGAATCCGGCGGCGAATATCTTCATGAACATCGGAATCCATAAAAAGCCGACGCAGGGTCTGCTGGATTTTTTCATAGGCCGGTTCGGAAATCATTAAATCCTCTTCGTCATCAAATTCCATGGTGTCGGCGTATTCAAGGGCCGGCCCCAGGGAAATGACCGCCGTGCATCGGATTTCATTGGTTTCGTTTTTATCCTGAAGGATGGAAAGCAGGATATCCGCCATTTGATCATCCATGACGGTTGCTTCCCCCGCCATTTCCGCCGCCATAAGCCGATCGGAAGCTGGGGTTTTTTTGTCGGTAAGGGCCTTGCGGATGAGGCCCGCCGCTTTATCAGACCATTCCCAGGAGGGGATGGTCGCTAATGTTTGAAGATTCATTGGTTTTCCTTTCAGCCGATATTTTATTGGACTGGTATTATTATAAGGTTAATATTTCTCAAAGCGACACCACTATTAAATATTATATCTTCAAAGTCAAAAAAGAAGTTTTAAGAGGATGAAAGTTATTTGGCTTTCATATTTTTTGAAAAACCAGACCAGCCCATCCTTTTTCCTCTTTTTGCCATAAATACGTAAAATGCTGCTGTGTATAGCATTTAGTCACCGCATCGGTTTCAAAGGGCCGTAATCCGGAGATGACAACGATGCCGTTTGTTCCCGATGCCTGAGTAATCAGTGGATACAGCGTCATGATGTCCGGAAGCCGGAGATTGGCGGTGACAAGTGAAAATGCGGAATCAATGCTTTCCGATTTATCCATGATTCTGATTTTATCAGCATATCCATTGATATCGGTATTTTTAACGGCTTCCGCCCGTGCGCAGGCATCCGTGTCTATGCCGATGCCGGTTTTGATACCCAGTTTCAATGCCGCGATGGCGAGAATACCGGAGCCCGTGCCGATGTCCAGAACCCTGGAACCGTTAAAATCCGTGATGAGCCGCTTTTCCTTGAGGGCATATTCAATGCCCTGCACGGACAGCCGGGTGGTGGGATGCGCGCCGGAACCGAATGAAATACCGGGGAATATATCAATGACGATATCTTCCGCATTTGGATCAAACGCGATATTATAGGGCTTCACCACGATGGATGGGGATATCCGGACCGGCCGCTGAAACGACGGTTCCAGATAGGACGCGCCGTAAATATAGGTATAGATGAGGGCGGATTCTGCAATCAGCGCCTGGATGGCCAGGCGGATCGACCTTCTGTCCGCCCCGAATTGCCGCCGGGCCATGTTTTCAATGGCTTGCTGGGACAACCGGACTTCCGAGCCCGTTACCCGAGACATGATGTATTTTTTAATTACGTCAAAGATCGGCATTTGAGGCACCTTGGCGTTTATTGTCAGTGGCCCGGCGCCGGATGCCGCACCAGGCGAAACAGACGGATTTCGTGCAAGGACGCGGAGGCGCGGGGAAAAATGGTTTTTGGTTTTGCCGTGTATATACCAGCCTTCATCTGCTTTCAACCGGAATGATCTTGTCTGGATATCAGGCGGATTGACAACTACACTGTATTATAGGATGATATATCCGTAAAAGATTTTTGTTTTGGTGCCAATATATTTCCGGGAGGAAAAAGAATGGGCCGATATATAGTCTGGATAATGATGTTCATGTTGTTGTTGCCGGCGGCCGGGAGTTCGGATGATGCCTTTCCGCTTTTGGAGACTGCGGGACTCGCTTCCGACCGTGTGCTTTATGGCAATATTTACGGGATGATACGCGCCGCAGACACTGATTTGCCGGTGGCAGGGGCGCGTGTCCGGGTGATGGATGCGGATGCCGGGGGCGCGATTCTTCGTGATGCCGCAAGCGGTTCGGACGGGGTATATCTGGTGAACGCCATTCCCATCACCGGGATATCACACACCATTGATCTGCTTATCGAGGCCGACGGCCTGGACCCGGTGATGGTGGAGCAGGCCCTGGTTCTGCCCGGCGCGCTCATGGCATTGCAGTTGGATCTGTCCATGACGGCCACAGGCGCGGCCCACAGGGTGCGGGGCAGGGAAACATCCGCCATTGTCACTGTCAATAATTACCGCCATGAGCTTCGAAAATTCGCCGAGACTGAACCAAAGCCCGATGGCAAAGAGCGCTTGACATCCCATAATGATGGTCCGGTCAGGTTGACCATTTTTGCCACCCGCCTCGGCATGGTGGGGGCCACCACCGCCAATGGACATGTGATCCGGGAGTATGACCATTTCGTTGCCCTGCCGTCTCTGGACGTGCTGTGCGAAAGAGGCGGGTATGAATACGAGGTGCGCGTGGAATATGATGGATATGCGGAAACCGTGCCGGTGTGGGATGTGGGGCCATGGAATATTCACGACAATTACTGGGAACCCGAACGCTATCGCAGCATTTATGATTATCTTTATGACGGCGGTCATGCGGGCGGCCTGGGGCAGGGGCTTCCGGAGGCCGAGGCTGCATATAGGCTGAATTTCAATTCCAGCCGGGATGAATTCGGCAGAATCGTTACGGATCCCTCAGGCATTGATCTGGCGGAAGGCGTTTTCCGGGACGGCCTGGACATGCATGGAAATGACTGGATTTCAGTGGAATACCTCTGGATGGACGACCATTACCATGATGATGACGATGATGTATATGTCGTTTGCTTTATTGGGGCCTGTTTTTCGTGTGATTGAATATGCTATCCAAAAAACAGGCGCGTTGTTCCCGTAATTAAATTGTCCGCCCCGTCAGTTCCTCAAAAATCGTTCCTGCCGTAAAAATACCGGCGGCGATGCCGGGGCTGTTTTTGGTGGCGGATACATTATAGAGATTGGCCGGGCAGTTTTCCTCCTTAATCGGCCCTTTCAGAATTTCTTCCGCGGTCAGCCTTCGGCCATAGGCGTTGCCGAATTCGCCCCCGGTGTCCCGCTCAATATCAATGGATGAAAGTATTTCCGCAAACGCCAGCCGGGATGCAATGCCCGGAAAAACATGTTTTTCCAGAATGTCGACGATATCGCGGGCCAGGCGCTGTTTAAAAGCTTTTACCGCTTCCGGTCCTTTTTCATAAATCTTCCGTTCCTGATTGTAATTGCCCGGACAAAAGACCACCAGGCCATCATCGGATGTTTCGGTTTCACGCCCGAATCCATTGGCCGTGGGGGAGCCGATAAAAAGCATCCGGGGCGGCCGGGCGATATCCGGGGCGGTATAATCGATTTCATTGCCATCCTGCCACCAGTAATTCCGGCCCTTCATTTTGGAGATGGCAGGCAGCCCGCCGCGAACGCCGATGCAGCAGGCGGGTATGGAATGGGAAGGCGTATAATCAAAATCGTCGGGGCTTTGCCCCAGAAGCCGGGCGGTCAGCCGGGGAGAGATATCGCTGAACAGAAAATCACAGTCAAAGACATCACCGTCCGCGCACACAGCCCGTGTCACAGCGCCGCCCTCGGTTTCCAGCGCTACCACCCGTTTTCCGGTTTCCACCCGTCCTCCCGCATGTTTGATCACCTCCGCCAGGGAATTAAAAAAATGGTGGAATCCGTTTTTCGGGTACCATGCCCCGGCGTGATAGTTTCCGGTACCCACAATATAGGCAATGGCCGACATTTCTGATTCGTTTTCAGCGAAAATTCCCCCATGTCCGTAAAGAATGCGCCGAATGCAGGGACTGATCTGGTGCTGGTCAAAGAGATCTTTGACGGACATGGAGATGGTCCGTCTTAGTTTCAGTTTTGTTTCCATGCTGACCTTGCTGGTCATGAGAAATTTGGTGGCCAGCAGAAATCGGCCTTCGGTGGCGGCGTGTCCTTTGAAATGGTCTTTATACACCTCAAACAGCGTCGTTATGTCATCAAACAGCCCATCAACGGCATTTTTTTCTTCGGGAAACAGACTGATAAGTTCTTTGCGGAAATTATTCAATCCCATCGGCACTTTAAAATTCAGGTGGCAATAATTTTTAGAGGGGGTTTCACAACCAATAAAAATGCGTTCAAATCCATCCGCCTGCATGGGCAAAAAGGGATTGGATGCCTGGATGCCTAAAAATTTTAAAAACCGGTTCCCGATCTGGCCGTTTCCAAACTCCCAGACATATTGGGGGCCCATGGAAAATCGCAAATTGCCAAAACGCATGCATCGCCCATGCCCGCCGAGAAGGTTTTTGTGTAATTCCAGCACCGTGACATGATGACCGATTTTGGCGAACAGCGCGCCGGAAGCCATGCCGCCGATGCCGCTGCCCACCACCACAATCTTGCGGGGCGCGCCGTTCCAGAGGGTCTGGTCTTTGGTGCGGAAAAACGGGATGGTCAACTGTTCCCGGAATTCTTTGAGCCGGGTTTCCGATATTTCCAGTAATTCACTGAGATTCATGGCTTATTTCTCCAATTTTGGGTGATATTTCATGCGGGCCTGGAGCGCATCCCCTTAAATATCAAGTTCTTGTCATCAATTTCTTAATTTCACGCCATTTCATGCGCCGCAGAATTTTCGCGGCGGTTGTAAATTTTGCCCATCTGCTTTTTCCGGCCCGGATGATCTCGTATAAATCGTCGGTGGTTTTGGGAGGAATGCATGTCTGTTTTTTGGGGATCAGGGTTATGGCCCCATGTTTGCATGCGGGCACGCACACCCCGCACCCGATGCAGCGTTTCAGATTAATTTTTGCTTTTTTATGATTTATGCGGATGGCCTCGATATGGCACCGTTTTTCACACAGGCCGCACCCCACGCAGATTTCTTCATTGATTTTGGCATAAAAATTGGCGGCCACAAAGTCCGCGGGATTGGGTATATTTTTTAATGTGTTTAAAATACCGCAGCAGCATCCGCAGCAGGCGCAAACCGCCTGGGGTTCCTGTTCATTGGTGGCCTGAAGCACCAAGCCTTCGGCTTCGGATTGCCTCAATATTTCTAATGCCTCATCTTTTCCAATTTCCCGAAACCATCCTTCCCGCTGGTAGGTGTCAAAATAATCTCGGAATCCGAAACACAAATTGCGACGGTCGGTTTTTTTGCAGGGTTCCCCCATGAGATCCTTGCCTTTGCGGCAGAGGCAATCCGCCACCCCGATTTTTCCTTGTGTATTTTCAATAATTTGTCGGATTCGGTCATAGGTGGCGATGGTGTTTTTTTCAGGGCGTAGGCTTTTTTCAATGGGAATTACCCGCATCTGGGGCACGGCCGTTGAAAGATAGGCCAGCCCGAAAGCTTCCCGGAAATATTGGGCCGCATCCGCGTATAATTCCGGGGTCAGGCGGGAAAGCTGAAATTCCAGCATGCCCACCACAAAGGGCGTTAAGGCGTATTGGTCCTTGCCGCCCGTGGTTTTTCGAAAGATGGCGCCTTTTGACGCCATAAGATTCAGCGCTGTCCGAAGTTCCTGGCTGGATACGGCTTTTTCGGGCATGCGTTTGGCGATGGTCTGAAGGGATTCTGGCTGGCTTGTCATCAATAGGGCCAGCCGGGCCTCATTCGGAGTAAAGAGCTGGGTTAAAATCCGGATTTCCACACCGGATCGGGTGGCGGGAAATCCCACCGGCATGGTATCCAGATGACGCTGAAGGGCTTTGAAAATGGATTTTTCAGGTTTTTGGCTGATCATGAAGCCTATCCCTTTTCGGTGAGCGAATTGATACGTTTGATGATCTGTTTTGCCATTCGATGAAGCATGCCGCCCGCTGCCATGGCCCGCTTTTGGGGTTTGACCGCGTTAAAAAATGCTTTGCCCCGCGCTGTTTAAGTCATCCACCGCCTGCATCACGCGGATGCACATGGATTGTTCGGCTTTTTTCAAATACGCCCTGGGGTCATAGGCTTTTTTATTGCCGATTTCCCCGTCGATTTTTAACACCCCGTCGTAACTGGAGAACATATGCGCGGCCACGGCCCGGGTAAAGGCATACTGGGCGTCTGTGTCAACGTTCATTTTGACCACGCCGAAACTGACGGCTTCACGTATTTCAAGAAGGGTGGATCCGGACCCCCCGTGAAATACATACCGGAAACGGGCATCCGGGCCAAAGGCTTTCTGGATGGCTTCCTGTCCTGTTTTCAAAATTTCGGGCTTGAGTTTCACCGCCCCCGGTTTATAGGATCCGTGCACGTTGCCGAAAGTGGCGGCGAACATATACACCCCGCCGGGGATTCCCCTCATTCGGCGGTAAACCTCCTTCATATCTCCGGTGGTGGTATAAAGCCTTTCCGAAGGGGCGTTCTCATGACTCACGCCGTCTTCTTCACCCCCCACAATGCCTGCCTCGATTTCCAGCACCAGCTCGTTCTCCGCGCACAGGCCCATAAGCGAGACTGCGGTATCCAGATTTTTTTGAAGGGGCAGGGTGGAGCCGTCAAACATGTGGCTGTTGAACAGGTTCGGCAACCCATTGGCTCGGCGTTCCTGTGTTTCCCGGATGAGCGGCATGAGAAATGTCTCCACCTTGTCCGGCGGACAGTGATCGGTTTGCAGGGCTACATAAATATTGTAGCGCCGGGCCATGCGGTGCACGAATTCCGCGATGGCCGCAGCCCCTTCCGCTGAATCGTTCACGCCAAGCCCCGAGGCAAACTGCCCGCCGCCGGTGGACACCTGAATGATGCCGTCGCTTTTCTTTTCAACAAAAGCCTTCAGGCAGGCATTGGCGGTGGTCATGGAGGAGACATTGATGGCGGGAAGGGCATAGCCTTTGGCTTGGGCGTTTTCGAGCATCCTGCAAAATATTTTAAAATCGGCAACCGGCATGACATATCTCCTTATTTATGATTGTGTTGCGGATTGAATTAGTTCCTTTAACGCTGTCTGACGCTGGCGGGTATCCTGGTTTTGGACAGCCATGGCCAGGGCCTTGCGGGTTCCCACAAATACCGCAAGTTTTCTGGCCCGGGTCAGGCCGGTATAAATGAGATTTCTAAACAGCATTTTAAAATGCTGGGTCAGCACTGGTATAATGACCGCCTCAAATTCGCTGCCCTGGGACTTGTGAATGGTGATGGCATAGGCCAGATCCAGTTCAACGATATCGGTTTGCTGGTAAAGCACCTCGCGGGAATCCGGAAAAAATGATACCACAAGCGTCAAATCTTCGGTGTTAATTTTTTGAATCACCCCGATATCGCCGTTAAAGACATTGAGATCATAATTATTGCGCCGGTGAATCACCCGGTCGCCTTCCCGTAAAATCCTTTCGCCGATGGTGAGTTGGGATTTCCCCTGGAGCGGGGGATTGAATGCGGTTTGAATCATTTTATTAACGCTGATGGTTCCGAGGCTTCCCCTGGTCATGGGGCAAAGTATTTGAATCTCGCAGGACGCGCCGAAATATTTGGGGATCCACTCAAGGAAGAGCTTCTGGACAATATCGGCGGCGGACAGGCCATAATGCAGACCGGACCAGGGATGGACAGTCTTGAGAACAGCCACAAGCTCCTCAACCCTGTTTTCCGCGGCAGTCACGGCTTCCAAGTCCACATGCTGGAATTTTTTAGGGATGGTCAGATCAAACCCATAGGGTGTAACAACTTCATCCACCCTGAATTCATAAGGATTTGTTTCTTCATGTGTCCCGTATGTGACATTTGGCGAGTCAGATGGGTCTGATTTTTTATCAGCGAACAGGCGCTTGACCTGGCCAATAAAATGGATTTGCTCGCCAGTGGCTTCTTCCGCATCGATAAAGAGGCAATCCGCTTGTTGCCGCCAAAGAAAAGGCTTTTGAAACGGCGAATCCACATAGGGCATCTGGCCCTCGTTGATCTGGTGGGCGTACTGGACAATTAAAGATTCTTTTGCCTGCCGGAAAATTTCAGTCAGCCGGAAACACGGCACGCGCACGGATGCGATGAGATCATTCAAGACATTCCCGGCTCCCACGGACGGCAACTGGTCCGCGTCCCCGATAAAAAGCACCTGACACCCCTCGGGCACGGCTTTCAGCAGGCTGGCGGTCAGGGTGATGTCCAGCATGGAGCATTCATCCACGATCAAAAAATCGGTTTTGAGCGGGGTTTTCTCATTTTTTTTAAAATTCCCCATTTGCCATTCAAGCAGCCGGTGAATGGTTTTGGATTCCCGGCCAATGACATCCATCATGCGCTGGGCGGCCCGGCCTGTGGGGGCGGCCAGGAGGATTTTTTTGTCCATGGCTTCCAGAAGCCTCACCAGCACCCGTGTGGTGGTGGTTTTTCCGCATCCTGGCCCTCCGGTCAGGATAGAAAAGGGTTCGGCGGCAATTCCCAAGACCGCCGCCATCTGTTCGCGACTCAGCGCGATCTGCATGGCCTCGCAATACCGGGAGATCCAATTTCGCACCCGCTCATCATCCATCGGCGCCCGCCCGCCGATATTCCGGATTTTTTTGGCTACGCAGAGCTCGTCATAAAACAGGGATTTTGAATAATAACAGGGGGAAAGAACACCTTCGGGCGTGATCATCTCCCGAACCATCAAAAGACCCTCATGCCGCATGCGGTCAAGCAGGTCGGAAAGCCTTCCCGCAAGGTTCAGGTTTAGCAGTTCCTGGGTCTGGGTCATGATCTGGGCGGCGGTTAGATAACAGTGGCCTTCTTCCCGGCTGGCGGCCAGCACATGGCTGATGCCCGCCATAACGCGCTCAGGACTGTCCGGCGCAAGACCGATGCTGATGGCCACCCGGTCGGCGGAGAAAAACCCGATGCCGTAAAAATCATTGGCCAGCCGGTATGGGTCTTTGGTGACCTTTAGAATGGCGGAATCCCCGTATTCTTTATAAATTCGCACTGCAAACAAGGTGGAGATGCCGTGGGACTGCAAGAACATCATGACATTGCGGATGGCCCGGTGCCCGGTCCAGGCGGCGCTTATCATCTCCAGTTTTTTTTCAGCAATCCCTGGAACTTGCATTAAGTGTTCGATGGATTCTTCAAACACATCCAGGGTTTTATCTCCGAAATGACGGACGATTTTTTTCGCGGTTTTGGGGCCCACGCCCTTGATGAGTCCGGAACCCAGGTATTTTTCGAGCGCCGCCGTGGTCGCGGGTTTTTTCTCCACGGCGTCCGTGGCCTTAAATTGTCTGCCATGCTTGGGGTGAACCGTCCATGAGCCTTTAAATTCCATGGTGGCCCCGGCATATACCTTGATCTGATGCACCACCACGGTTTCCTGGTGATGGAGGTTGTCAAAGGACAGCACCCGCAGCACCGACCACCCGTTTTCCGGGTTGTGATATGTCACCCGGTCCACAATGCCGGTGAGGGTTTCATGGATGACGCCGGTTTGGCTGAGGGACGGTTTTTGCATGGGTATAAGACAGACAAAGGTTGAGGTTACGGTTGTTTTTGTCTATTGCTATACAGCCGTTCCGTGACGCTGAAAAGGAAGAGGCAATTCCTTGAACAGCCAGCAGACTTGACCCTAAATCGCATTTGCCACCATTTCCTGATCCTCACGGGTCAGATAAGGCGACATGGGCAGGCTCAGGCACCTTGCCGCCACGGATTCGGATACGGGGAAATCGCCGGGTTTGTAGCCCAGGCCGGAGAATGCGCCCTGAAGATGCAGGGGGGCCGTATAATAGGCCACGGAGGGGATATTCCGGGATTGAAGGGATTTGGCAATCGCGTCGCGGTTTTCGGAAAGGATTGTATATTGGGCATAGACCGAGGTGTTGCCGACCGCGATCACCGGAACCTGGATGCCGGAAATACCTGACAGCAGGGTATCGTAGCGTTTTCCGATGTCGGCCCGGAGGAGGCATTCCTCGGGGAACAGGACGAATTTTTCCAGCAGGATGGCGGCCTGAAGGGTGTCCATGCGTCCATTGATGCCCACCACGGGATGCTGGTGCTTGACTTTCTGGCCGTGAATGCGGATCTGGCGAAGAATATCCGCCAGGGCGTCATCGTTTGTGAAGACGGCCCCGCCCTCACCGTAGCAGCCAAGGGGCTTGGATGGAAAAAAGGAAGTGCAGCCTATCAAGGACTGGTTGCAGGCTTTTTTGCCGTTATGGGTGGCCCCGAAACACTGGGCCGCGTCTTCGATGACCGGTATGCCGTGTTTGTCGGCAATGGCGTTGATGCGGGTCATGTCCGCGCATTGGCCGTAAATGCCGACCGGAATAATGGCCCGGGTGCGGGGAGTGATGGCGGTTTCGAGTTTTTCAGGGTCCATGTTGAAGGTGTCTGGCTGGACATCGATAAAGACGGGTTTGGCTCTCAGCAGGGCGATGACCTCGGCGGTGGAAATCCAGGTATAGGGAACAGTGATGACTTCGTCGCCGGGGTTGATGTCTAAGGCCATCAGGGCCATGAGCAGGGCGTCGGTGCCGCTGGCGCAGGTGATGCAGTGCTTGACGCCCACATAGTCTGCAAGTTTTGCCTCCACCTCTTTGATTTCCGGTCCCATGATATATTGACCATGATCCAGAACGCGGTTGATGGCGGATTCGATGTTGGCGCGGATACGGTTTTGCTGGGTGGTTAGGTCGATGAATTGCATAATGTTTTTGTCTTTGTGTGGTTAGTTGATCCGAGAGGTTGACCCGGTTTTTTTATTTCCTGGATGCAGGCGAAAATATTGTTTCCCGGATGGAGTAAAAACGGAAATGAAATTGAATATATACACATAACATATTGAAATTATATTATAAAATAAAAGTTTGGGATAGATTTGGGATAAGTCAGCCCGAAAGCAAAAAAGGGTTTATCGCTTGTTTGCGTAAACCCTTGATTTTGCTGGAGCCGACGAACGGAGTCGAACCGTTGACCTGCTGATTACGAATCAGCTGCTCTACCTACTGAGCTACGTCGGCCCGTAAACAGGCCCTCAAAAAAAAACTTTATGCCTATTAACATGCTTGATATATAGCGTCAAGCTGTTTTTGGGATGTTAAACAAGGGCGTTTATCTGCCGGAAACAGCGGCGTCAGGGGATCGTTGTGACATTATTTTTTTATGAAAAATTGTATCTGAAAGAAGTTTTATAATGACAAATTTAAATCAACAGCCGGTCATCAGCACACTTATTGAAAAGGTTCGGAAAAGTCCGGGATCGCTCCACTGCAACGGCCTTGGACAGACAGAGCGGGCTTATGTGACGGCGTGCCTGGCAAGTGAGCTGCAAAAAACCATGATTGTGGTGCTGCCGACGCTCAAGGCATGTGAGGAATGCCGCGACAGCCTGCGGTTTTTTTCAGATGCCCGCACCCCTGAAATCATCCTTTTCCCGGCGTATAATATTCTGCCGTTCAAACGGACATCTTATAACAACGCCACCGCCGCCCAAAGGATTCACACCCTTTACCTTCTGGGGGCCGGAAGCGCGCCTAAAATTGTGGTGACGCCGGTGGAGACCCTGCTTCAGCGATTAATCCCCAGAAAAACCCTGTGGGATTATGCCGAACTGCTCATGTGCGGCGAGGAAACCGATCGGGACGATCTGGTTTCAAAGCTTCATGCCGGAGGGTATACCCATGTGACCCTGGTGGAGGATTTTGGTGAATATTCCATCAGGGGCGGGATCATCGATATTTTTTCTCCCATGTATCCGGAGCCGCTGCGCATTGAACTGGCCGGAGATATGGTGGATTCCATTCGTTTTTTTTCATCCGCCACCCAGCGCACCATCGGAAACCTCACGGATGCCGTCATCCTTCCGGCAAGAGAAGCGGTTCTTGAAAAATCTCGGTTCAGCGAGATGGCCTTACGCATCCGCCAGATGGTGGGCGAAAATGGTTTGTCCCAGAAAAATGCCGAGGAATTTATTGACCGCATCCGCAGGGAAGGGGTTTTCCCCGGCATTGAAAGTCTGTTGCCGCTGATTTATGCGTCCCTGGATTCGTTTTTTGATTATGTGCCAAAGGATGCGTTCTGGATCCAGTCGGGTGCCGGAGAAATTGAAAAAGCGGCCCTTTTTGCCGAAGACCAGGCCGTAAAAAATTATGTCACGGCTGCCCAGGATGAGCGTTTGTGCGTGGACCCGGAGACGATTTACCTGAAATGGGCGTCGGCAAAAACATGTTTATCGGAAGGTCTTGGATTGACGTTCCGGCTGCTGCCGCCGCAAGCCGCCGAGATGACAAGGAACATTTCACAAACTACGGTTTCTTTCTTGTCCCGGGACAATTCGGAAATCGCCGCTGATTTGCTTATTGAAAAAAAAGACGATCATATTTTGATGCCCTTGGCCGAATGGATCAGGGAAAATCTGACAAACGGCTGCCTGGTCCTGCTTGTATGCGGTTCGGAATCGCAAATCCAGAGACTGCAATCACTGCTCGCCCCATACGGCATTGCCCCCCGGCTGACCCGGGAGCCTGTCCAGAAAATACAGGCCGGAAAACCAGGACTATATATTTGTTCGGGTCCACTATCCGCCGGTTTTGTATGGCAGGACGCCTCCCTTGCCGTTATTACGGATCGGGAGATTTTCGGATCCCGGCAAAAACGCCGCAGGGCACTGAAACCCGAGGCATCTGTTAAAACGGAGCTCCTTGTTTTCGGTGATCTGGCCATGGATGATCTGGTGGTTCATGTGGAACACGGCATCGGCATGTACAAGGGACTTGAAAAATTAACCATCGAAGGCATTACCAATGATTTTCTGCTGCTTATATATAAGGACGGCGACCGGTTGTATATACCCGTGGACCGGTTGGGCATGGTGCAGAAGTACATGGGGGTGGACGGCGTTCAACCGGTGATTGATAAAATGGGTGGAAAATCCTGGCTTCGGGTGCGGGAAAAGGCCAGGAAATCCGTTGAAAAAATCGCAGGCGAACTGCTGGAACTCTATGCGTCCCGAAAGGTCATCTCCGGGCATGCCTTCAGTCCGCCGGATCATTATTATCAGGACTTTGAAGCATCGTTTCCTTTTGAGGAAACCCCGGACCAGCTCAAGGCCATTGACGATGTTTTAAATGATATGGAAGCCACCTATCCCATGGATCGACTGATCTGCGGGGATGTGGGGTATGGGAAAACCGAAATTGCCTTGCGGGCGGCCTTTAAGGCTGTGAATGACGGCAAACAGGCTGCCATACTGGTGCCCACTACCCTGCTTGCGGAACAGCATTTCAAGACATTTGCCGAACGATTTGAGCGGTATCCCATTAATATCGCCTGTTTAAGCAGGTTCCGGTCAAACGCTGAACAAAAAAACATTCTGGCCCAATTGCAGGAAGGCAAAATCGACATCGTCATCGGCACCCACCGGCTGGTTCAGAAAGATGTGACATTCAAGGCCCTCGGGCTTGCGGTAATTGACGAGGAACAGCGGTTCGGGGTCAAACACAAGGAAAAATTAAAAAAAATGCGGCAAAATGTGGATGTGCTGTCCATGTCCGCCACGCCCATTCCCCGGACCCTTCACATGTCCATGATGGGGGTGAGGGACATCAGCGTGATTCAGACCCCGCCGGAACAGCGCCAGGCCATTATTTCCTATATCTCCGAATTTGATCCGGCGATCATTAACGAGGCCATTCGAAAGGAAATGGACCGGCAGGGCCAGATCTTTTTTGTTCATAACAATATCAATACGATATGGAATATCGCAAAATATTTGAAAGAACTGGTGCCGGAAGTCCGGCTGGCCGTGGCCCATGGCCGCCTCACGGAAGACGAGCTGGAAAAAGCCATGTTCCAGTTTCTTAACCGGGAAATCGATATGCTGGTGAGTACCACCATTGTGGAGTCCGGCCTGGACATTCCCAATGCCAACACCATTATTATCAACCGGGCGGAACGCTATGGCCTGGCCCAGATATACCAGTTGCGGGGCCGGGTGGGGCGCTCCAGTGAACAGGCGTATGCCTATCTCCTGATATCAAAAGAAGCGGCCCTGACCCGGGATGCGGAAAAACGTCTGAAGGTACTCATGGAACATACGGGTCTGGGAGCGGGGTTCCAAATCGCCATGAACGATCTCAAGATCAGGGGCGGCGGCGCGGCCCTGGGCGTGTCCCAGTCCGGCCATATCGCGGCGGTGGGATACGATATGTTTTTGCAGCTCATGGAAGACGCCATTTCCCGCTTGAAAGGCGAACCGGTGACGGAAACCCTGGAGCCGGAAATCAATGTGCCCATGTCGGTTTTTATTCCGGAAACCTATATCAATGACATTGATCAGCGGCTCATGGCCTACCGGCGGCTGGCCAAAACGACGGAACTCAAAGATGTCTCCGATTTTAAAGAAGAATTGATTGACCGTTACGGCCGCCTGCCCCAGGAGGCCGGCAACCTGCTTTTAAAGATCATGCTGAAAATTATGTCGGTCAAGGCCGGGGTCAAGCGTCTGGATGTAAACGACCGGTTTCTGTTTCTCTGGTTTTCGGAACTGCATCAGAAACGGCCTTTCGCGCTTTTGGAGATGGTGGATAAAAATCCGGAACGCTATGGTTTTTTGCCGGATAATGGATTGAAGGTGGTTCACAACGCAAGCGGCATCGGAAGTATTATCGGCCAGACCAAAAATATCTTGATGGAAATTTATGGGTATGTTAATGGTTAGATCTTTTAATATATTTAAAATATTAAGGAAAATAATGAGTTATTTGAGGCCTTGCGCGAGATGATCTTCCTATGAAAAAGAATCCCTTATCTGTGATTGTGATGAAGAAGACCGCTGTTTCCTGGCTGGCGGGCATGGCGGTGGTTATTGTGGCGGGTTTCAGCGTTCCTGCTTTTTCCGCGGAAGTGGTGGACCGCATTGTCGCCGTGGTCAATGACGATATCATCCGGCTGACGGATTTAAATAAAGCCGTGGCGCCTCTTGAAGAACAGATCCGGTTAAAAAAAATGGCCCCTGAAAAACAGCGGGAGGAAATTTTCAAACTCCGTCAGGAAATGTTAAATAGTCTGATTGACGATAAACTGGCGGATCAGGAGATTAAAACCGCTGGTATTTTTGTGGATGAACAGGAAATTGACAATGCCATTCTTCAGGTAAAGAAGGCGAATTTCTACTCGGATGAAGAACTCCGAAGCGCGCTCACGGCCAGTGGAATCAGCATGGACGATTACCGCAATGAGATCAAGAAACAGATGCACCGGAACCAACTGGTGAATCAGAAAGTAAAATCAAAGATTATTATCACGGAGTCCGATGTTTCGGCCTATTATAACGCCCATCCGGAACTCTTTTCGGTTGTCAAAAAATATATGATTCGTAATGTCATGATGCCTCTGGATGCGGGTATGGACCAGGCCGCAAAAGCGTCCGTCCGGGCAAAAATGGAAAACGTGCACCAACGGCTTTCGGCTGGCGAGCCGTTTGAAAAGATGGCAAAGGCTTATTCTGAAGCGGTGAATGCTTCTGATGGGGGAAAACTCGGCCTTTTTGCGCTTGAAGAACTCGCCGAAAATATCCGGATTGCCGTGGAGCCTCTTAAACCTGGAATGTTTTCGCCTGTCGTGGAAACCGATCAGGGGTATCAGATTTTTTATGTTGAAAAAATAGAGGATGCCGGCGGTAAGGAATTTTCATGCGTGGCGGATGAAATCAGGCAAAAGCTGTATGAAGAAGCCGTCAATAAAAAATTTCAGTCATGGATTGAAGCCCTTCGAAAAGACGCAGATATTAAGATGATCCCATAAATTTAAACCGTTTTAATTTTTTCTGGGAAAGTCAGCGATCATATTCCCAGGATCAGGATGTGAACAGTGAACGACCACATTATCATAAATTCGGACCCCCGGCTTATGCCTTTCGGCCGTTATCTGAAAGCCATCCGGGTGCAGCAGGGAATATCCCTGGAAGAAGTCGCTTATGAAACCCGGATCGGTTTACGGGAACTGATGATGATCGAAGAAGAAGACCACGATCAACTGCCGGAATCGGATCAGGTGAAATCCTTTCTTCGGATCTACGCCAAATGGATCGGCGTTGATGAAGATGATATCATCGACCGTTATGAAATTAACCGGTCTTTTTTTTATCAGACCGAAAATTCGGGTCACGGGCCGGCAAAAAGCGGCAACCGTTTTTACCTGGGTTTATTGCTGGCCCTGATGCTCATTGCCGCCGCCGGGGCTGCCGCCTATTTTATTTATGATGATTATATCCATCAACAGGGCGCCGCCGCCACTCCACAGCCCGAACCAGCCGGTGAGGATCAAAAAGGGTCCGGTGATAATGCAGCACCACCTGTTTCGGAAGCCATTGACGTGCCGGAATCGGTGGTCGCCGGAAAGGTTGCCGCCCCTCCAGAGCCCGCTGAAAAACTGCTCCTGAAAATAGACGCCATAGAAGAAACCATGATTAAGATCGGGATTGATGACGCGGATCTGGTGGCCTATCTTTTAAACGCCGGAGACCATATCGAGCTGGAGGCAATCACCCGTATTCGAATGGAAGTTGGAAATCCCCAAGGCGTGAAAGTGCTGCTCAATGACAAACCCGTCATCGTTCAGGGGAAAAGCGGCGAAATTGTAACCCTTGACCTGCCTCAACCCAAATAGAGAAAACTGTCCACTGTCATGTTAGGCATTTGAATATTTTATTTCATGGGTAATTTCGTCACCTCGGCCATTCTTCTGCGCCGGAGTTCTTTTGGTGATTATGATCTCATCGTGACTCTGCTGACATTATCAGGCGGCAAGCGGACGGTGATTGCCAAAAACGCCAAAAAAAGCAGAAAACGGTTTGCCGGTGTGCTGGAACCGTTTTCCATATTGCAGGTTTCATGCACGGAGCATAGGTGCGGATCAATGGCGGTTCTTCAGGAAGCGTCCCTGGAAAACCCCTGTGTCGGCATTCGCGGCGATATCATGAAAACCGCCTACGCCAGTTACTGGTCGGAATTGATCCATGTCTGGATGGAAGAGGGCAGGGAACAGCCTCGCATTTATTATCTGCTGCGGGATTTTCTTCAGTTTCTGGAATCCGCGCAAACCTGTAATGAAGCCCTCAGCATTGTTTTTCTTCTCCGGTTTTTGAGCTTTTCCGGCCTTGCCCCCAATCTTTCCCACTGCGGTGAATGCCGGACGGCCCTGGACCAGATGCCCGGTTCAAGGCTTTTTTTTGAACTTGCAAAGGGCGGGATACTGTGCGAAGGATGTTCGGCAAACAATATGCCCCGGCTGTGTCTGTCCAAAGGCACGGTCAAGCAGCTCCTCTGGATACAGTGTAATGACTGGCCAACCGCGGGCAGACTGAAATTCAACCAGGCCGCTTTAAATGAAGGCCTGCGGTTTCTTGAGAAATTCGTGGCTTTCCATTTGGGCAAGGAACCCAAAAGTTTCAAATTTTTACAGGATTTGCGCTTCCCTGGGTTTCCGGGAGTTCCAAATCCATAACCAATAGGCGTAAAATAATGATGGCTCAGGATATGCAATCCCTGCATAAAATTCTGGAAACGGCACCCCTCTCCGCCTCCTCGCCCTGCCGCATTGATATGGGCGGAACCCTGGATATCAGCAGTTTTTATTACCCTCTGGCATCCATCAATCCCTGCACGTTCAATATCAGCATGTCTCTGAGAACCCGGGTGAGTATTTCCGCTTTTAAAAAAGGGTGGGTCAAAATATCCTCCAAAGGCTTTGAAAGCGCCGAGTTCCCTCTGGACCAGGTGCCGTTTCGCCACCCCATGGGACTGATGTTCGCCATTGCTGCGTATTTTCAGATGGACGGCATCCATATCCGGATTGAATCCGCCTCTCCGCCCCGAAGCGCCCTGGGCGGGTCATCGGTGGCGGCGGTGGCGCTGATCGCCGCGTTTAATCAATTACTTGTAAAAATGGGCAAACCCGCTATTTCCCATGACCGCATCGCGCTGTTGGCCCACGGTATTGAAGAGAGTGTCGCGGGCGTGCCCTGCGGGCTTCAGGACCAGCTTGCCGCGGTTTACGGCGGCGTGAACGCCTGGTTCTGGAAAGGCGCGGCATCATCGAAACCATTTATTCGCCAGGATTTGTCTCAATCCCGGATATGCGATAGCTTGTCTGACCATCTGCTGGTGGCCTATTGCGGCATGCCCCATGAATCCAGAAATATCAATGGGATATGGGTCAACCGGTTTATAAACGGTGAAACCAGGGCTTACTGGCTGGAGATTGCCCAATGCACCAGTGCCTTTGTGACGGCGTTTGCCGCATCTGATATAAGCGACGCCGTGGCCTGGCTGAATCGTGAAACAGATATCCGGGTGGAGATGACCCCGGATGTGCTGGACGAGACCGGCGGAAAACTTGTTCATTCCGCACGGAATCATAATTGCGGCGCACGGTTTACGGGAGCTGGCGGGGGTGGATGCGTCTGGGCCATGGGAAGCACCGAGAATATTGCCGTATTAAAACCCGCGTGGGAGAAAATTCTGGCCGAAACACCATTCGCCGAACTTCTCGATATGACCATGGATACCGATGGGTTGCGTCTGGAAACAGTTTAATCAACAAAATTTCATTCGAACATATAAACGTATAGATCACACAAACAAGGACAGATTTATGTATTTTCAGGACGCGATTCTTGGGCTTCAAAAATTCTGGGCCCAAAACGGCTGCATTCTGGTCCAGCCCTATGATATGGAGGTGGGGGCAGGCACCTTCCATCCCGCCACGCTCTTAAAGGCCCTGGGGCCGGAACCCTGGCGGGTGGCGTATGTGCAGCCTTCCCGTCGGCCCACGGATGGGCGGTATGGCGAAAACCCCAACCGGCTCCAGCATTATTATCAGTTTCAGGTGATCTTAAAGCCGTCCCCGCCCGACATTCAGCAAATGTATTTAAAAAGCCTCAAGGTTCTGGGCATTGACCCCCTGGCCCATGATATCCGGTTTGTGGAGGATGACTGGGAATCCCCGACCCTGGGTGCTGCAGGGCTTGGCTGGGAAGTCTGGCTGGACGGCATGGAGATCACCCAGTTCACGTATTTCCAGATGGCCGGCAGTATTGCTGTGCACCCGGTTTCCGTGGAAGTCACCTACGGCCTGGAGCGCATCTGCATGTACCTCCAGGGTGTGGACAATGTGTTTGATATAGAGTGGAACAATTGCATTAAATACCGGGATGTGCACCATCAGCAGGAAGTGGAGCAATCCACCTATAATTTTGAAGTGGCGGATGTGGACATGCTGCTTCAGTTCTTTAACATGTATGAAAATGAATCCGGGCGGTGCATCAAGGCCGGGCTGGTGCTTCCTGCCTATGAATATTGCCTGAAATGTTCCCACGCCTTTAACCTGCTGGATGCCCGGGGTGCCATCAGCGTGACCCAGCGCACCGGCTATATCGCCCGTATCCGGAATCTCGCCAGGGCCTGCGCCGAAGGTTATGTGGCCCAGCGGGAGGCTTTGGGTTTTCCGCTATTACAGAATTCACAGGAGTAAGGAATTATTATGAACCGGTTATTGGTGGAAATCGGAACCGAAGAGATACCGGCCGGGTATATTCAACCGGCCTTAAAAGCTTTTTCGGCCATTTTGGTTAAAAAAATGGCTGATGCGCGTATCGAACACGGAGATGTCGAGACCTATGGAACGCCGCGACGCCTGGCCATAATTATCTCGGATGTGGCGCCCAAACAATCGTCCCTGTCTGTTGAGATCATGGGGCCGCCGGAACGCATCGGCCTTGATGAAAAAGGAAAGCTTACCGTTGCCGCGCAGAAATTTGCCGAAAAAACAGGGGTTCCGGCCAGTCAGTTGAAGGTCCGGGAAACCGGAAAAGGCCGTTATTTATATGCCGTGAAAACGGAGCGGGGCAGGGCGTCCAAAAAAGTACTCTCGGAAATGCTGCCGGAGGCGATTTTGTCCGTGCCGTTTCCCAAATCCATGCGATGGGCAGACCTGACCATTGCCTTTGCACGTCCCATTCATAATATTGCCGCTCTTTTGGGGAATGAGGTGATTCCGTTTTGTGTGGGCAATATACGAAGTTCCCGAAACACCTTCGGTCACCGGTTTATGAAACCAGGGAAAATCAAACTGGCTTCCCCCGACGATTTTTTGGCGCGTTTGAGAGGCGCATGGGTGCTGGCGGATCTTGATGAACGGGTCAAAATTCTTAAAGAGCAGATGGTCCAAGCCGCAGCCAGCGTGAATGGCCGGGTGATCGAAGATGACGAGCTGGTGGAAACGGTTTCCCATCTCATTGAATATCCGGCCGCCGTTATTGGCCGTTTTGACGACGCATTTCTGGAGCTGCCAAAGGAAATACTCATTACCGCCATGCGGGAGCATCAGAAATATTTTGCGGTGACGGACCAGAATGACCATTTGATGCCGTATTTTGTGGCCATTAACAATACAACAGCCATGGATATGAATCTGGTGACAAAAGGCCATGAAAGGGTATTACGGGCCCGCCTGTCCGATGCCCGGTTCTTTGTGGCCACGGATTTGAAAACGTCTCTGGATGATGGGGTGGAAAAATTAAAATCCGTGCTGTTTCAGGCAAAACTGGGTTCCATGCATGACAGAACCCGGCGCGTTGAGGCGCTTTCCGGCTGGCTGGCAAGGGCCGAGGGCATGGATGATAAGCGGATTCAGACCATTGCAAGGGCGGCCCATTTATGCAAGGCAGATCTCGTGAGCCATGCGGTGATTGAATTTCCCAAACTCCAGGGCATTATGGGGCGGGTGTACGCCCTTAAACAAAATGAGACAATTGCCGCAGCATCAGCCATTGAAGAGCACTACCGGCCCACATATGCCGGGGGGCCGCTTCCGGAAACCCTTGAAGGCTCGGTGCTAAGCATCAGTGATAAACTGGATTCCATTTGCGGGTGCTTCAGCGTCGGGCTGATTCCCACGGGCGCCGCAGACCCCTATGCGCTCCGCCGCCAGGCCAACGGGATTATTCTGGTGGCTTTAAAAAACCGGTTTTCCTTTTCATTGAGCGCCATGATCCGTGAAAGCCTTGCCATGTTTGAACCTCAGCATGACAGCGACACCGCGCTTCTGACGGAAAAGATTGTGGAGTTTTTTAAGGGCCGTATGGCGTCACTCCTGGAGGCCGAAGGGGTTTCCAGGGATGCGGTGGCGGCAGTGCTGGCCATATCCACCGACACCATCGGGGGCGTTTGGGAAAAAGCCCATTCCCTGCAAAAATTAAAATCAGCTCCGGATTTTCCGGTTCTGGCCACCGCGTTTAAACGGGTGGTGAATATTATTCGAAAAGCGGATACTTCGGAAACAGGGGCGCAAACCGTGCAACCTTCTCTGTTTGAGCATGAATCCGAAAAGGCCCTGCTGGAAAAATTCCAAATAGTGCAGCAGACGGTCCTGGCCCATATAAATAAAGATCAGATCGACCAGGCGTTTGCGGATATCGCCGCAATGCGGGAATCCGTGGACCGGTTTTTTGACGACGTCATGGTGATGGCCGAAGATATCACTATTCGTAAAAACCGCCTGGCCCTTTTGGGGCAAATCGCCGGGCTGTTTGATCTTCTGGCGGATTTTACTAAAATTTCAACATAGAAAGGAATAAATAATATGGCCGGTTATGATCCTGAAAAAGATAAAACCCTCAAAGAATGGCGCTGCCCGGAAACCGGACTCATGGTTTCCATCAACCAGTATGGGGACGGCGAACCCAAGCTCCAGATAGGTCCCCGGATTTTACAAAAAAAGGACGGCACCGAAGGCCGCCCCGCCAAAGCCGGCCGCCTTACCATCGAGGATGTCCAGTGGCTGTATGATTCGTTTGATGAAATCAAGGGCGAACTGGAAGCGCTTGCCCCGCCCCAGTAATAATAAGATTTCCATGTCTGACGCTGTTGTAAATCCATATCCGGGAAAAAATCCGCCCAGCGTGGGCCTTCGGTGCGTCATGGCGGCCAGTCAGCCGGATATCGACCTGCTGCGTTATCCGGGGAAATCAAAAAATCCTTCCAGCCGTCGCGTGATGATGAGCCGACTCACCTATGGGCATGACCATTTCGGGGTCGGCGTCATGGGCCCTTTTATCGGCGCGCCTTACGCGGTCATGCTGCTTGAAAATTTAATTGCATGGGGCGTGCGGGAAGTGATTTTTTTGGGCTGGTGCGGCGCGATATCCCCTGATGTCCATACCGGAGATATCATCATTCCAAATGCCGCTTTGATAGATGACGGCACGTCCAGAAATTATATCACCGGCGACTCCGCTGCCCCGTCTGACGCTATTCAATCCCGTCTGAAAGCCGCCTGTCAAAAACATTCTCTTTTATTTTACGAAGGCCCGGTCTGGTCCACGGATGCCATTTACCGGGAAACCCGAAAAAAAGTCCTGCATTACCAGGCCATGAATGCCCTTGCGGTGGAAATGGAAGCGGCCGCGCTTTTTGCCGTGGGCATTTTTCGCAGAATAGATGTGGGGTGCGTGCTGGTGGTGTCTGATGAACTGTCTTCCCTTTCTTGGAAACCCGGATTTGGTGACCCGCGTTTTATTGAAGGGCGGGGCCGGGTCTGCGCATTGCTTCAGAATTTTTATCCCCCATGCGCCGGTTAATATATGGCCTGCTTATTCTTTTCGGTTGTATTTTCACAGGAGTCCCGATGACCCATTCAGATAGTCCTGAACCCGCAAGCCGGGCCGAATATCTGCGCGAGCAGATTCATTATCACAACCACCGGTATTTTATGCTGGATGACCCGGAAATTTCGGATGCGGAATATGACCGTCTGATGCAGGAGTTGATCCAGCTTGAAGCGGCCTCGCCCGAGCTTCGGCGTCCGGATTCGCCCACCGTCAGGGTGGGGTCGCCGCCGCTTCTGAAATTTGGCACGGTCCGGCATGGACGCCCCATGATGAGTCTGGATAAGGGGTTTAGCGTGGAAGACCTGAAGGCGTTTGATCAGAGGGTCAGAAAATTGCTGCAAACCTCCGTGCCGGTCCTGTATACCGCGGAACCGAAAATTGACGGGGTAGCGGTGGAACTGGTGTATGAAAATGGTCTGCTGGCCATGGCTTCCACCCGGGGCGACGGCGAGACCGGAGAAGTCATTACCATTAATGTTAAAACCATTCCCACGGTCCCGCTGAAACTCTCTGCCTTAAACAATATTCCCGCGCCGCCGCTCCTTGAAGTCCGAGGGGAGATATTTATCAGCACGGCGAATTTTGCATTGTTAAACGACCAGCGCATGAAGGACAACCAGCCGGTGTTCGCCAATCCCCGCAACGCCGCCGCCGGATCATTGCGCCAACTGGATTCCGGCATCACCGCCAGACGGCCCCTTGAAATTTATGTTTATAATGTTGGCGACCCTGCCGCGCTCAGAGCCGAGTCTCATGCCCAGATCCTTGAGATACTGAGCAAAATGGGATTTCGGGTGAGTCCCCTGATTCGTCCCAACATTCATCTTGAGGCGGTGGCGGCCTATTACCAGGAACTGGAGGCAGCGAGGTTGACCCTGCCCTATGAAATTGACGGCGTGGTGGTGAAAGTCGATGGGTTTAAGGACCAGGAGGCCCTTGGCGCCACGGCTCGAAGTCCGCGATGGGCACTTGCGCTTAAATTCAAGGCCATGCAGGAACGCACAACCGTTCTGGACATAAAGGTCCAGGTAGGACGCACCGGCGCATTGACGCCGGTGGCGATTCTCGCGCCGGTCAATGTGGGAGGGGTGATGGTGAGCCGGGCCACCTTGCACAATGAAGATGAGATCGAAAAAAAAGACGTGCGCATCGGCGATCGGGTATTTGTCCAGCGGGCCGGGGATGTGATTCCGGAAGTGGTCAAAGTCATTGCCTCTGGCCGGGACGGCACCGAACAAAAATTTATTATGCCGCCGGTCTGCCCGGTGTGCCAGTCGCCGGTGGTGCGAACAGAAGGCGAAGCGGTCAGCCGATGCATCAATATCAACTGCCCGGCCCAGATCAAGGGAAATATCCGGCATTTTGCTTCAAAAGACGCGTTTGATATGGATGGTCTGGGAGAAAAATTAATCGATCAACTGGTGGACAAAGGATTGATTTCCTCATACGCGGATTTGTTTGGTTTGACCGTGGATACACTCCAGGATTTAGACCGCATGGGGGAAAAATCGGCTGAAAATATTGTGTCCGCCATTGACAAAGGCAGGCAGGTCAGCTTTTCGCGGTTTTTGTATGGACTAGGCATTCGCAATGTGGGCGAGCATATGGCGGGACTCATCGCCGCCCGTTTTAAAGACATGGATTCGGTAATGAGCGCAACCCCGGCTGATTTTGAAGCCATTGAAGGGGTTGGCCCCGTGGTGGCCCGGAGCATTGTTGATTTCTTGCATCAGGATAAAAACCGGGAAGTCATTAACCGGCTCCTGGCCAGCGGCGTGAACATTCAATATGAGACCGCCTCAATGGGCGGCAATTTGCCGCTTTCGGGAATGACCTTTGTGCTGACCGGAACCCTTGAAACATTGGCCCGGTCTGAAGCCAAAAAAATTATTACAGGCGCGGGGGGGAAAGTCGCATCCGCGGTCAGCAGCAAAACCACTTATCTTCTGGCCGGAGAATCGCCTGGCTCCAAGTTGGACAAGGCCAGGGATCTGGGGGTTAGAATTATCAATGAATCGGAATTCAAGGCATTAATGGGTCAAGAATAGTCCCGCAGGGATTCAAATTTGGTAATTGATAGTTTATAACAGGAGCGCCATGATGAAAGCGAAAAAAGCGGTTCATGTCATTGTCAGCGGAAGGGTCCAGGGCGTTTGCTTCCGGATGGAGACCATGAAAGCGGCTGTGCGGATGGATGTTGCGGGATGGGTGAAAAACAGGCCCGACGGGACCGTGGAAGGCGTTTTTGAAGGTGCGGCGGAAAATGTGGACGCGCTGGTCAACTGGTGCAAAAGAGGCCCGAGAATGGCATCTGTGTCGGAGGTGGCGGTTCGGGATGTGAATTATACCGGAGAATTCACGGATTTTTTCATCCGGTACGAATAGACGGATTCTATGTAAAGCAACGGGGCTGCATGGAATGTGCTGAATTCCATGCAGCCCCGCTTGTTTAATTCCAATGGGAGCTCGATTACACTGACTCTTTGAGAGACTTGCCGGGTTTAAACTTTACCACATTGCGGGCTTTAATTTTGATCGGGTCACCAGTCTGCGGATTCCGGCCAGTGCGGGCTTTGCGACGAACTTTAGCAAACGTGCCGAAGCCGACAAGGGTCACTTTGCCTTCTTTTTTCTTCAACGCTTTGATGATGCCGTCCATGAAGGAAGTTAAAGCGGCTGAGGCGGCAATTTTGGAAATCCCTGCTTCTTTGGCCATTTTGTCTACCAATTCTGCCTTTGTCATTGTTCCCTCCCATCTTGTATTAAAGTTAGCGGGTTTAAAAAACCCTGAATATTTGACAAGTTAAAGTAGGTTGAGGTGCTTGTCAATATATAAAATGGGTTTTTACGGGATTTTATAAAAAAAAAATGCCGTTATACTGCTTTATGATTGTGTTTTAAAATTATGAGAAGTGAAGATTAACTGTCTGCCTGTGTTCAAAAAGGGTTTTAGTCAGGGGCTTCCGGTTCATCAATTCTTATCAGGAGCGAAGAGAAAAGGAATCCATTTTATCAGTCTGTCTTAAAAATATATCATTAAAAAACAAATAGTTAATTCTTAAAGCAGCGCTTCCACAAACAGTTTGGCATCAAATTCCTGCAAATCTTCAATTCCTTCACCCACGCCGATATAACGGATGGGCACTTTCAAAAGATCGCAGATGGCGAGCACAATGCCGCCCTTGGCGGTGCCGTCGAGTTTGGTCAAAACAATGCCGCTAATGGCGGTATCCGCGTTAAAGAGCTTTGCCTGGGACACCGCGTTTTGACCGGTGGTGGCATCCACCACCAGAAGGGTTTCGTGCGGGGCCTGGGGGATTTTTTTGCCGATGCTGCGCTTTATTTTTTTTAGTTCCTCCATTAAATTAACTTTGGTATGAAGGCGCCCGGCCGTGTCGATGATTACCACATCCGCACCCCGCGCCATGGCCGCCTCAACACTGTCAAAGGCCACTGCGGCGGGATCGGAATTGTCCTTGTGGCGCACAATGTCTGCATTGGCCCGTTTGGCCCAGATGTCGAGCTGATCGGCGGCGGCAGCCCGGAATGTGTCTGCCGCTGACAACAGCACCTTTTTGCCCTCCCTTTCAAATCTGGCCGCCAGTTTTCCAATGGTGGTGGTTTTTCCCACGCCGTTAACGCCCACCACCATTATGACATGGGGCTTTGCCGGGACTGTTTCAGTCTGGGCCAAGTCCACCAGCGAGAGCATTTCCGCTTTCAACAGGCGTTTAAATTCATCCGCGGATGTTATTTTATCGGCTTTTTGAGATATCCTCGCCATGAGTGTCATGGTCGTCGGCACGCCGATATCGGAGGTGATGAGGGCTTCTTCGATCTCTTCAAGCACCGCTTGATCAATGCGCCGGTTTCCGGCAAGGATGTTGTCAAACCGTTTTGAGAGGGACTGGCGGGTTTTGGAAAGTCCTGATTTCAGACGCTGGAATAGTCCGGCGGCCGCATCTGACGGTTCAGGAGGCGTGAGTGCCGCCTCCTGAGATTTCTTTTGTGCCGCCGCAAGGGGTTTCTCTATGATGCCGGGTTCCGGGGACGAGATTTCAATCTCCTGCCAGTCTTCTTTTAATGGTTCGGCCCATTCTTCTTCCCCTGCGTCTATGTCAGGCGTACCTTCCTCGCTGAAAGATGCCGCCGCATCGGTCCCGTCCGAGAGGTCAGGCAAATGATGACGGTCAGATTCTGCTTGTTTCGTTTTCCGGCGTTTTCGGAAAGCGGCAAAAATAATCAGGAGCAGAAGGATGAGGCCACCCCCCAGAATCTCTTCCGGATATTGGCCGAATGGGATTCCGTAAAGGGTTTCCATGATTTTTCCGTAGAAAGCGATGATTGGTTCCAGCATGTGTGATTACCTCTTTTATGTTGACTTGTTGCCATTGCTTTTTGATTTTACAGACATAGAATCCCTTGAACCGGCATACGATTCCCGCTCAACCGGGATGGCCATTTACCTGCCGTTTAAGGACCAGTCATAATCCAGGTATTTTATTTTAACCGGACGCGATTGGGCGGCAAGTTGTTTTTGGATGCTTTCGGATGAGTATTTGCTGTAAAAGGCAGGGATGTCATGATCAAAATCCTCGGCAAACCATTTAAAAATGCTGCTGACATACAGGGTGTCTTTGTTAAGGGGCCGTTCAAAAATTAATTATACTTTTTAATGGAATAATTCCACTCACCATGAAAAGATTCCGGGTGACAACTCAGAGCCTTCATTTCGACATCAGTCACCTTGATCCCCTTGAGATACTGATTCGTAT